>Ga0209622_1000033_pt1 | contig 14199 bp, 11 predicted proteins | sample TexAe_OM3H0_M2_FD_187943 | JGI IMG/M metagenome (GOLD analysis project Ga0209622, IMG submission 187943) | Forest soil microbial communities from Davy Crockett National Forest, Groveton, Texas, USA - Texas A ecozone_OM3H0_M2 (SPAdes) (version 2) | ecosystem: Environmental > Terrestrial > Soil >...
TTTTTCTTAATTTCTTTTTCCTTAACGAAAAAGAAACAAAAAGTCAAGAAAAAACGATTGCATCCGCACATGGCCAGACGACCTGGCGTTTTTTCGCCCCAGCCCTACTGTGTTAATTGGTGATTAATTGCATTGGTTTAACGTGGACACCCACCTCCTTCAGAGGTGGGTGATTGCTTATTAGAAATAAACCAATAAGGGCGACGTAATAAACAAAATTGCTATCTTTAATATTGACAAATGAAAGCTACTGATTACGGAAGTAAAAACCCTTTACGCTGCCCAATATGTGACGAATATAGATTCTTAAACATTAAAGGTGTCTTTTCAAAAGAGGGTACCAAAAAAGTAGGAATGAAAATTCCTTTTTTAGACTGCAAAAAATGTAAAACCTCAATATCCTTTGCGCCGCATCTCAACTCGAATAACCAAAGAGAAGAAGCCAAAACCTATTATAAAAGTATATTTAAAAAAGAGCTTGCGACATTAAAGCCAGGAGAAGTTTGCACTTTAAAATCAAGGTTCGAGAAAAAAAAATTTAATCATCTCGATTCTTTAGGGTTCAAATACGATTCGTTGGATTACTATTACATCCCTGGACTTATTTCAATGTTCGAAAGTGATGAAGGGTTTTTAACCCCTATATATTTCGATAAAAAAGTTCTAATATATTACAATAATCTACCTGACTATAAAGTTGTTTTATCTTCTTTTTCAAGAGTTCACATTGTAGATTCAAATGGAAACTATCTAATCCCCCATGGCTTTGGAATAAATCGAAATGATAAAGTAATTTGCTGGCTAGGTGATCTTAACGATGAGTTTTCTAAACCCGAAAACGAACATCACAGGAAAATGTTTCTTGCTTTTAATATTGATTCCGACCATGATATTGTTTCAGATTATTATTTTAATCAAATAGAAGCCAATTTTATGGTTTCAGATAACGAGCATAAAATATTTGACTTACGAAATGAATTTGATGAAAAAATTCAAAAAGAATTTGGAATAGTCTTGACAAAAATTAATTTTCAAGAATTAATAAACGATTATAAGCACCCAATAATTAACGAACGTAATCAAATAAATTTAGCGTACAAAAAATTGCATTCGATGTTAAACGAATCTTTATCAATTGATAATATCAAGGCTACATTGTTAAAATCTGGCGCATTAGAAAAAGAAATAAAAGGTTTAGGTGGAATAAAATTATTTCAATTATTCATTCAAAAGGTTTTAAAAAATGTAAATGCAAGCCAAATAGTTTCCCCTTTATTTGTGCTTTATGATTTGCGAATTTTAGGAGAACATTTAATGGGCTCTGATTCTTTAGAAAGATATAATTCTTGTAAAGAAAGGCTCGAGATTTCTCAATCTTCAAATGATTTAGAAGTTTTTGAGAAATTAATTCAAGAACTAATTAAAATGTATAATTTACTAAATACATTATGAGAAAATATTTTTTTATACCTAAAAATTAATCAAGCTCGGTCACCCAAATACAGATTTCTCAGTCGTGCCTTCTTCGAAATGACAACAAAGAATGGTTGAAATGACAAGCGCGAGGTGGCTAAATCAAGCGGAACGCCCAAGTGATAAACGGATACGGGCTGAAAATTTAAGCGGGGTTAAAAAAGTGTTTGATCGTCGCCGTGAGGAGTTGGTTCATCTTTTGAAACTTCGATGATTAAATATTTAGATATACTCCAAAATTTTTGAGGATTTAAGATTACCAGTTTTTTTATTTGCAGTTTGGGATTATCCTCTAAGTTGTATGAATCTGCAGGGTGGGTTGTAATAATTTTAACTTTATTTGCGGCAATGGGAATTTGGGTAGTTTCGTTTATATTGAGTACGCTAAACAAATCTTTATCGATAGCACCGGGGTTTAATTCGGTTATATTGCCTATGCCAATTACGCCGCCTTTTTTAGTTATTAAACCTCGTTTTTTTAATTCGCTATGTGTGCCTATGGCAAAATAAGCTGTGTTAAGTTTATCTTCGTTTACATTTGCTTCTTTTACTTTACGCGAGTAAGTAAATTTATAAACATCTAAATCGGCTTTTAGTGCGTTAAGTTTATCTTTTAAAGAAATGATGTCGGTTTCTTTTTCGCTTATCTGATCATTAAGGCCATCAATGAATTTTTGAAGTTCGGCGTTTTTTGAATTAACCTGGTTATACTTTTCGCTCATAGAAGCTACGGTTTGTTTGCTTTGACCCAGTAAATCGTATATAGATTGAATGTCGTTTATAATTTGGTCTTTATGTGTTTTTTGTAATTCGGAGCTTTTTGAATGCACCGTTACAACGCCTTCTTTTGCTTTTATTTGGTTTAGGTTATCCTGAATTTCGTTGAAGGATTTGATATAGTTGTTTATAATTTCATCTCTATTTATTAATAGTTTGTTTTCGTCCTCAACAACCGACTCGGGCGTAATATAATTATTATCGGGCTTATCATTTTTACAGGCAATAAAAAATAAGAAACCTAATAAGATTAAGATGAAGTGTTTTTTAATAAGCATAATTTAAATAGTTTAGGTTTTATTAATTGAGTTTTTTTGTTGAGGCTAATCGGTCATTATGACTAAAAACTTAGACTCGCTCCAAAATTTTTCGGCATCGGAAATAACCAAATTTTGAGTGGTGTTATTATTGCTACGCTTTTCGTTACTGCTTTCTAATTTATAGGAACTGCTTGGGTGGTTGGTTATAAGTTTAACGGTTTTGCCTGTTATTTTAATGTTTTTTGTTTGCTTGGCATCTATTTTTGTAAACTCGGTTATATTAAAATCGGGGTTTAATTTTTCGTACTGGTTGGGGCTAAAAAAACCACCTTTTTCGGTTACAATATTTTTTTCTTTTAGGTGTGAGGCGTCGCCAATTATATAGTAGGCAGTATTTAATTTTTGACTTATTTGATTAATGGTATCGGTTTTACGGACACTTTGCGCGCCAAAATCAACCATGGCTGTATTTAAAGCCAAAGTCATTTTACCATTTTCGGTTAATGCTTTATTTAAGGCTATAAGGTCGTGGTTTTTGTTATTAATGTTTGTAACCAAAATATCTACCAACCCTTTTAGTTGGTTAATTGTGTAATTGGCATCTTTTAACTGTGCATTAAGTGAGGCTATTTTTTGACGATTTTTTTCCATTAAATCGTTTATAATTTTAATATTTTCGTTTACCTGACTTTTAACACTTCGGCTTAATTCAATATTTTTTTTGGAGTGGAAGGATAGCATTTCTTCTTTTTGCTTGATGCTAACCAAATTGTTTTCGATTTCGGCAAAAGATGAAATAAAGGCGTTTATAGAAGAGTCTTTTTCGGCAGCTACCCGGATTACCGAATCGCGTTGGGCGGTAATTTTTTTAAGGTCGGTATCATCGCTTACTGTATCGTTTTTACAACTAGCCATCAGTATAACCGATATGGCTATTATGTGGAGGGCTTTAGTTTTCATTTGCTTTGAATAAGGTTTATTAGTATTAGTGTCTAATTTTCGTTCAAAGGTAAATAGTGGGTTGCCGAAGTAATTGACCCTAGTCAGGCAACAACATGATTTTTATCACGTTATAATTTTGAGAAGTATAAGCGCAATTGCCGATGCTACAAAAGCATCGTGCATAAAAACTAAAAATTTTGGGGTGGCTTTTTCTTGTAAAACCCCGGCTAATAAGTACATGCCTACTATTGAGCTTAAGCCGACAAGACTTATAATTATGATAAGATAAAGCGCATTCATTGTTAATTTTTTTAGTGTAACCTTAAAACCATGTTTTGATAATGTGAGTGAGGCAAAATCATAAACACGGTTTTAGGTTAACAATTAGGCACATTAAAATTTTATGCCAGTTTTTTGTTTAAATAAATTGGGTGCTTGTGGGTGATAACACCCAGGTGTTTGGAAGAGTAGCTGTTTTAGTTAGCTAATTTTTTGATGAGTTGCAAAACACGCTCTTTTACAATGGCATCTTTTTGATTTTGTTTCATCATTTCACCATCTTGCCCGGGGTAGCTGTTATTTTTATCGATGGCTTTAAATTTTTGGTCGCGGGTTTTTAGCCAGTCTAACTCTTCTTGCTTTAGGCTTAGTTGTTGGGTTTTACCAAGTTTGTTGTGCAGTTGTTTGTAGGCTACGTTAAGGCAACTATCTAACAGGTTATAATAGGTTACTGTGCAGCCATACATATTTTCGCCTTTATTTAAACAATGTTGGTAAATGGTATCTAGTTGTTGTATATCCTTTGCTTGTATCTGTTTTTTTGTTTGCGCTATGCTTAAAGATGTTACTAGCGTCAAAAATAAAAGGCTTAGGTTTTTCATAAAAATAATTATTGGTTTACTGATACGATTCATCTTTTGCCAATATGGTGTTGGGCTTTATATCAAACATTTTACTATCAACCGCTTGGGCACTAATTGAGATTGCGGTAAACGAAACCCAAAAATCGCTATAATCTAATTTAAATTTTAAATAGTAGCTTTTGGTGCGCGCCGTATTAATGTTTTTATTAGTTAGTGTAAATTGTTTGTACCAATCGGGGTTTAGTTGTAATGTATCGGCATTAAAATAATATGTTACTGTTTTGTTTTTATACTGCGAAATGTACTCGTCGCACATTATGCCTAATACGGTTTGTTGTTTGGGTTTAATTTCGTAGCTAAGTATTTCTTGCCCGGGTAAAGTGCATGACACCCATTTTAGTGTATCGGCCGATGCAGTGTAACGCACATAGTTTTTATTATCGGTTATGCGGTACAACTCTTCAATAATAGGCCCGCCATCGTAAGTTTCGTATATGTTACCATCTTTAAAATACGCATTGGCTGTTTTACCAAATATTTTGGCCAGATGCCCGGCGGTTAATTTATCAGTTTTTAAACCATATTCTATTTTGTATTTTATGTTGCCCTCAAAATATTTTGTACTTTTTGTTTTTGGGTTGTTTGAGCAGGCTGTAATTATTAAAACAATAAAAATTAAAGGGCTAATGTGTTTCATAAAATTGATTTACCGTTTTATAAAATTAGTAAAATTTAAAAGCAATACATTAATTGCAGGTTGAGCCCCAGATTATTAAATTCGGTATTGTTGTGGCGGAAAATAATTTTTGGGTTAAGGTCGTAGTAAAACACAGGGGCGGCAAAAAACGAAAGGCGATTTGTAAGGTTTGCCATTACACCTACTTTAGCAAAGGCTGCCAGTGCAAGGTTGTTGCCACCGGTGCCGTTTTGATGGGTTGTGTAATCAATGTTGTTGCCGCTGTAATCGAGGTGGTTTTGGGTGCTTTGGGTTAGGGCTATGTTGTAATTAAATTGCATGCCTATGCCGCCAAACAAAAATACTTTTTTACCCAGCTTTGCAATTACTTTTTGTATGCTGGGCGCAAGACAAATAAAATTGTATTTACTAGTCATGCTAAAATAACCTCTTGGTGCATAAGCAGTACCACCAAAAGAATTTAACGTTATAAGATTTGGGATGTTTTTTTGGGTTACACTGCAGTAGGCATAAGTAAGGTCGATGCCAATAAACAGTTTGTGCTTTTTGCTTACTACCAGGTTGCTGCTTATGCCTGCGGCATAACTAAAATTTGAAGGCGGTGGTGTGCTGTATGGGCTAATTGCCCCATCAATGGGCATGCAAAGCATGGGCGATAGTGATATGCCGATGGAGTTTTTAATGACCGAAGTGCTATCGGTTTGGGCTGTTAGTTTATGGACGTTAAAACAAGTTGCTATAAATAACAGGGCGATGAATTTAATTTTCATATATAGTTTGGTTGCGGTAAATGTACTTATTATTTGTTGCCTTTATTTTGTGATTCGATACACAAAGGTTAGCATGGCACCCGAGTTTGAAAGGCCTGAGATGCCGAAGTTGTTGTTATTAACTCTTGTATCGCCTGACTTGCTATTTAGGCCTGCAGGATAATATTGGTATGTTGTGTTGCTGGTTGTTTGTGTAGTTGCATAAAAAAGGTTGGGCGCAATTTCGGCATAGATGATAAAGGATGGGTTAATTTTAAAATAAGCGCCTAATACACAACCCATATAAGGTTGCAGGGTTTGCGAAGTTGATTTTGTAGTTGAACTTTGCCATGTGTTACCATTTGTATTATTTTGACTGGAATTTGTTATAGTGTTTTGCCCCGTGTTATAAGAATATGTTAAGCCTGCTGTGCCTCCTACCATAAGTCCGAATTTTGGGTTAATTTGTTTTAAGCTTAGTATGCTAAAACCTACACCGGTGTTTAGGGTTAAAGGAGTTTTTGTTTGTGTTCCGTCAGATGTACTGCTGCTGCTGCCATTGTTTTGATAATTAGTATTACTAGTATTATTATTGTTTGTAAGGCCTGTGGCACCTATGTTGCCGGTTACGCGGCACAACACTTTTTCATTGCCCCAACGATACTGAAGCGAAAAACTATTTAGGTTAACAATGCCTATACCAAACTCTTTAACCTTTAGCGCAGGTGTTGCTGTGGGTGTGGGTGTAGTTGTTTGTTGTGCGCTTAAAACAGATGTGATAAACAGTAAGGTTAATGCAAAGGTGGTTTTTAGGTTTTTCATATATATGGTTTTTTGCGAAGCTAAAGACAAGCTTTGTGCCACAACCATTTAATTAACATTTGTTATGAGTTTTTTGGGAACCTTAAATTTTAAATGATTGTTTTGAGTGGATAAGCCCGATGGTGCGTGTTTACAAAGCGCCCTAATGCCCTTGTGATAAAACTTGCTATTGGTAGGTAAAGTTTTGTACATTCGTTATAAGCAACAAAAACTAGGATGAAGAAAATACCGAGCATTTTATTTTTGCTGATTTGTTTTATACAAATTACGGCGCAAACCAATAACACATACACTATTACAAGTGGTGGTGTGCCGCGCACTTATATTTTATATGTGCCTGCCAGTTATAACCCGGCTGTGCCAACGCCGCTGGTGTTTGAGTTTCATGGTTATACGTCGAACGATGCGCAGCAGGAATATTATGGCGATTTTAGACCCATTGCCGATACGGCCAATTTTATTATTGCTTTGCCGCAGGGCTTGGTGTATAACGGCAGCACGGGCTTTGCTAATTTTGGTACGGTGGCATCGGCATCGGTTGATATAAATTTTACGAGCGATATGATTGATACGATTAGCGCGCACTATAATATTAATGCCTGCAAAATTTACAGCACGGGTTTTAGTAACGGTGGTTTTATGAGTCATGATTTGGGATGTTTTTTAAGCAGCAAGTTTGCAGCCATTGCATCGGTATCGGGTAGTATGATGGCAAACCATGCCAGTGCGTGTAACCCAATGCACCCTGTGCCTGTTATGCAGTTTCATGGCACATCAGACGCAACGGTATCGTACACGGGTGTGGGTGGCATTATAAATTCTATTGATGTTGACACCTTGATTAAGCGTTGGGTTGGTATAAATAATTGCAACACTACACCGGGTTTTACGGCTGTACCTAACACTAACACAAGTGATAATTGCACGGCCGAACATTATGTGTACAGCAACGGCACGGCTAATAGCACGGTTGAGTTTTTTAAAATAATTGGTGGCGGGCACTCGTGGCCGGGGTCGCCGTATGCTATATCGGGGGTTAACACAAACCAGGATGTTAATGCGTGTAAAGAAATTTGGCGATTTTTCAGGCAGTACTGTTTAACTAATTTAATGGATGTTGCCGAAATTGAAAAGCAAACTATTGATTTTACTTTATACCCAAACCCCAGCAGTGGTATTTTAAATTTTAGTTTAAACAAACCCAACAACGATTTACTAAACATACAGGTGCTTGATATTTTAGGTAAAACAGTTTTAACTGAAAACACTAACAGCAATTATATTGACATTGAAAAATTAAACGCAGGCATTTACTTTTTGTATATAAAACAAAACAATAAAGATTTAGCTAAGGTTAAGTTTATTAAGGAGTAGTTTGTTTGCCTTACCCAACCATTTAGTATTTATTTACGTATAAGTTAAATAGTACTTGTGGTTTATTATTAAGCGCAAAAATTATACCTTTAATGAATGTATAAAAAGTTTGTTTTGTGTATTTCTAGTATATGCTTTTTGGCGTGTACTAGTTTGGGGCAAAACTGGGTTTGGGCAGCAAGCGGCGTTGGAACAGGGACTGATGAAGGTTATAGTGTTGCAACTGATGCAGCAGGTAATGTTTATTTAACGGGTTATTTTAACTCGCCAACAATAACTTTTGGCGCCTATACACTCACTAATGTTGGAGTTGGTGATGTGTATTTGGTAAAGTACGACCCCAGTGGAAATGTACTTTGGGCCAAAAGTGTGGGTGGACCAAGCGACGAAAGAAGTTATTTAGTACGTGTTGATAAAAGTGGAAATGTATTAATAACGGGTTTTTTTCAGAGTAACACATTAACTGTTGGCACTACCACACTTACCAGTGCGGGTGGCCCGGAAGTGTTTTTAATTAAATTTGATCCAAACGGAAATATACTTTGGGCTAAAAGTGCGGGGGGCTCTCAGGAGGATCTTGCCTATTCGGTAGCAATGGATGCTAACAACAATGTTTATATATGCGGCAGTTTTATATCGCCAACGATTACGTTTGGAACAATTACACTGAATAACAATTCGGGTTACTTAAATTTATTTTTGGCTAAATATGATGCAAATGGTAATGTGCTTTGGGCCAAAACCGCTTTAGGCACTTTTTACTATGAAGGATTTAGTATTGCAGCCGATGTTGCCGGAAATGTATATTTAACCGGATATTTTCAGGGTGCATATATAACTTTTGGTTCAACTACATTGGTAAATTCGGGGAGCGGCCCGGATATGTATTTAGCTAAGTATGATGCAAACGGAAATGTACTTTGGGCTAAGCAAGCCACTGGAGCAAATAGCGATATGGGAAATTCTCTTACTATTGATTTGAATGGAAATATTTTGGTAAGCGGGTCTTTTCAAACAGGTAGTGCAACTTTTGGCACTACTACACTTACTAGCGCAGGAGCCATGGATGGTTTTTTAGCTAAGTATGACGCACAAGGAAATATAATTTGGATTATAAGCTGCGGTGGTCCGGCACCTGATGATATCTATTCGATTTGTACAGACAGGCAAGGAAATGCTTTTATAGTGGGAGGTTTTAATAGAAGTTCTTTTGTTGTTTTAAATTCTACCAGCGTGCCTTCTGTTACACTTACACCAACCCCTAATGCTACAGACCCTATGTTTTTAGCCGAGTATGATTCGATAGGGAATTTACTTTGCGCAACGGTTTTAGGGAGTGGAGGTGATGACAATAATGGAGTTGCGATTGACATACACGGTAATATATTTGTAGGTGGCGACTTTGCCATGCACTCATTTTATGTGGGAAATAATTTGCTGACATTAGGGGGCTCAACAGGAACTACCGAGAATGCTTTTGTGGCTAAATATTCTTTTTTTAATTTTTCAAGAGACACAACTGTTTGTCCTTCGTCATCAACTTTGTTAGATGCAGGAGTAGCCACGTCATATACATGGAGTACGGGAGTAAATACACAAACCATTACTGCAAATGATACAGGTACTTATTGGGTACAAATACAACCTATAGCTGGTTGCCGAATGACTGACACCATACATGTAAAATTTATAAATCCACCTCAAATTAATGTACTAAAAGATACCAGTGTTTGTAGTAATGTAAATTATGTATTGGATGCATCGGCGGCAAATGCAAATAGTTATAGTTGGTCTACAGGGTCATTAAATTCATTTATAACACCAACCGTAAGTAATGTATATTGGGTTGACATGCAAACAAGTTTAAGCCCTTGTTTAATACGCGATAGTGCAACCATATTTATAGTTAACCCACCAAGCGTAACAGCTATAAATTATACAGTTTGCAGTGGGCAACTAACTACCATAACACCAACTGTTACAGGTGGCAGTGGAGTTTACAATTATAATTGGGGAACGGCCTTTAGCGGGGCAACTTATACAACAACTATTTTGACAGACAGTGTGTATACATTTGCTGTAACTGATTTAAACGGTTGTGTTACACCAAACGATACCGGAAAAATAAAAGTTATAAATGCAGGCACTATTAATTTACCCGCACCTGCTATTGGTTGTAAACCTGTTTGTTTAAATTTAAACCTAATACCGTACAACACACTGGCAAACTGGCAATGGCAATTTGGAAACGGTGATACATCTACACAGGCTAAAACAATTTATTGTTATAGCGATAGCGGCAGTTATAAGGTGAGTTTAACGTATACTACTAATTTGGGTTGCAAAAATAAAGTTAGTGCAGATAGTTTGGTTAGAGTTTATGCAAACCCTACAGCGGCGTTTTCGGCTTCTACTTTTACTACGGATGTTTTAAACGGAGAAATAAATTTTTATAATGAATCGGTAAATTATGTACCACCTGTGCAATGGACTTTTGGAGATACGGGTAAATCAACTATTAAAGACCCAACGCATAATTATACCACTGCCGGAAATTATAATGTAATACTTGTGGTGCAAAACCAAAAGGGTTGTTTGGATACGGCCATGCACGAACTTGTAGTGAACGAAATATTTACTTTTTATGCGCCCAATGCTTTTACACCAAATTATGATGGCAATGATGAAACCTTTTTACCTGTTGGTACAGGTTGGGATAACAACACATTTAAACTATTGATTTACGACAGGTGGGGAAATGTAATTTTAAGCACCACCAACCCAAACCAGGGTTGGGATGGAAATATGAAAGGACACCATGCACAAGAAGATGTGTATGTGTGGAAAGTTGAAGTAAGTGAGATTAGTAGTAGTAGACCACACACCTACTCGGGTACGATTACTTTGGTGAAATAGGTTTTTGCAACCCCGCGTTAGGGATTGAAGTGGAAAGCCCGCAAGCCTGCAAATACAGATTTCTCCTTTCAGTCGAAATGACAAGCAGGCGAGGACTTGTAACGGAAAGCCCGACGGCACGAAACAGATTTCTCAGTCGTGCCTCCTTCGAAATGACAACAACGGGTAGTTGAAATGACAAGTGCCGGAACGCCTTATAAGAAATTTTGAATTGTGAATTTTAACTGGCTCGCAGCAAAAAGTTTTCGGTTTCGGGAACGGGTTGTTTAAACCGATTTTTTTTGTCTTGCATTTTATTGTGTACCCACTGAGGCCATGTTGAACTATCTTCGGCATCGAAGATGCTGATATTTTGATTTGGATGGTAACGCAGTAAATCTTCGATGCTGCAGTTAAGTAAATCGGCTGCTGTTTTTACGCCCGACATGCAGGCCCCGGAAACACCGTGTGCCAAGGTGCTTGCACCACACAGATAGAGATTTTCTATTTCTGTTTTTTGTTTATATGCTAAAGGGCCTGCAATTTGTTTTAATGTTTTTTTGGTGCCATAAATATTGCCCTGGGTGCAATTAATATAAAAATCGTTTGTTTTGGGTGTGCCGAGTTCCATTTGAACGATGTGATTGTTAATGCCGGGCATTAATTTTTGGAGACTTTTAAGAAATTTTTGGCAAGCACGGTTTTTATAATCTTGATATATTGGTGATTGGTGGTAATTTTTTGTATCTAAAAATTCCTGAAATAATTTATTATCTACAAGCGCTACGAGTTCGAAATTATGATACCGGCCATTATAACTTACAGGGTCTTTTAGGGTGCTGCAACTGATAAACAGAACCGGAAATTCGTCATCAGAAAATAAATCAATATTTGTGATGGCTTCGTATTGTTTATCGAGATCCATTTTTTGATTCATCCAAATATTACCCGAATCGATTCCAAATTCGCGAACATCCATATCAACCGTTAAGAATAACATAAGCGATGAAACAGAATATTGGGTGTTGTTTAATTTAGAAATTAATTTTTTACTTAAATATTGTTCTCCAATCATTTCGCGAAATGTTTTTTCGGGGTCGGCATTTGAGATAATATTTTTTGCCATTAGTTGCTGGCCGTTTTCCAACTCAACACCAACTACTTTTTTTATTTTATCGCCTTCAACTAAAATACGTTTTACGGGCTGTTCTACTTTTACTTCGCTGCCATGTTTTTTTATGGCATTGGTCATTGCTTTAACTATTGCCCCGCCACCACCTACGGGATAATAAGCTCCGTTAAAATAATGAGTCATGATGGCACATTGTAAAACAAAACTTGCTTTTGAGGGAGGCAAGCCATGGTCGCCACATTGAATATTTAAAACATCGCGCAGCAATGGATTTTTAATGTGCCAATTAATAACCGTTTTAAGACTAAAGGGTAAATATTTTATTAAGTGCCTTAATTTGTAAGGAGCTAAAAGATAATCTTTAAAATTTTTAAATTTTGGTAATGATTCTACTTGTTCATTTACTTTTTTAATGAGGTTTAAATATTTTTTAAGTCCTTTTTTTTCGTCGGGAAAACGTTTGGCTAAACTTTCGTATAATTTATCGGTAGTTGCGGGCATATCAATTTTTTGGTCGCCTATATGACAATGCTCGTATCCTTTTTTATTCATCCGAAAAAAGGGTACATCGTTGGCAATGCCCAAACCCTGAAAAAGTACTGCAGTTGGCTCGCCTTTTTGAAGGTTGCCAATGTAGTGAACGCCCGCACAAAAACGCTGCCCGTTGAGTGTAAAATTATGACACCAGCCACCGGGCACATAATGCTGTTCGAGCACCAATACTTTTTGTCCCGAACGTGCAAGACAAATAGCCGCACTTAAACCACCCGGACCAGAACCAATTACTATTGTATCGTATATTATTTTATCGTTGATGTTCATGAAATTATATTATAGCCAAATAGGACAATTTTACTTATTTATATATTACATAATTGTTTAAAAATGTTACATAAGCTTGTTTAATATATTAGAGTATATGCAACTAAAAAAGGTTACAAAAAAACAAACCAAACCCATTGCGGACGCTTGCTTGCATACTGGGTACATAAGACAACAAATTGTGGCGAAAACTACACAGAGCAAGCTGCTATACAGCATAAAATAAAAAAACCGCCTAAGAAATCAAGCGGTTTTTTTATTGAAGAAATTAGTTTGTATTTACTGCTTTATGATTTTTATTTTGCTGTTATCCACCTGCAAGTAATACATGCCCGGTGCTAAACCATCTAACGAAATTGTTTGTGAGGCGTTGTGTAAAACAAACTCATTTATTTTATTGCCCAACATATCAAACAATATTGCATTTGTTTTTGCTGTGCTAGTAATTGTTAGCTCGTTAGTAAATGGGTTTGGATAAACCTGCAAATTATTTGTTGTGTTGTATTGTGCAATGCCTTGTATAGTTTGATTAACTATTTTACAAATGCTATCGGTGCAACCGCCTTGTGTGGTTACTTTTAAGCAAACTGTATTTGTACCAAATGCTAAACTAAAGCTTGGGTTTTGTGTTGTAGCTGTTTGTGTTGGATAACCACCTGTAACTGTCCAGCTCCAAGCAGTAACAGGGTCGCTGCCGTTTACATAACTGCTATCGGTAAAAAACATTGTGCTGCAAGAACAAGTTGGAGCAGCGTAGCTAAACGCAGCTGTTACATTATTTACCGTTAAGTTAGTTGTTACCGTACTATCGCAACCATTGTGTGCTGTAAGCACATCGGTATAAGTGCCTGCTGTTGTATAAGTGTTTGTGCCAACTGTTATGTGCGAGCCCACACATATACTTGGCGATTGTGTTGTTGCTATTGCGTTAGGTTGGTTAACCGTAATGGTTGTTGTTGTTGAGCAATTGTTTGCATCGGTAACAGTGTATGTATATGAATTTGCCGTTACAGTATATGTACCTGCATCGCCTGTATAAGCAGGTGTACCACCTGTTGCCGATACAGTAAGTGTTGTTGCCGCACCATTGCAATTAATTGTACCCGCGGTTGCTGTTACCATTAATTGTGTTGGCTCATTAACTGTAATAGTTGTTGTTGCTGAGCAGGCATTTGCATCAGTTACAGTATACGTATATGAGTTGGCGGTTACGGTATAAGTGCCATCGCCGGTGTAAGTTGGTATACCACCTGTTGCAGAAACTGTTACAGTTGTTACACCACCATTACATGCAATTGTACCTGATGTTGATGATGCTATTAATGCCTGAGCAGGCTCATTAATTGTAATGGTTGTTGTTGCTGTGCAAGAATTTGCGTCGGTTACTGTGTAA
>Ga0209622_1000034_pt1 | contig 14156 bp, 16 predicted proteins | sample TexAe_OM3H0_M2_FD_187943 | JGI IMG/M metagenome (GOLD analysis project Ga0209622, IMG submission 187943) | Forest soil microbial communities from Davy Crockett National Forest, Groveton, Texas, USA - Texas A ecozone_OM3H0_M2 (SPAdes) (version 2) | ecosystem: Environmental > Terrestrial > Soil >...
CCATTTGAGTTTGAAGATGGAGATAGGTTGGTTATTGTGATAAAAAAATTAAGAGGAAAGTATGTTTTAACAGATGAAGGACATACTTATATGCATTTGAGCTATGACAATGATATTTCTACTTTTGAAAAAGGAACAAGGGCAAAAATTATAAGCAGTGTTATTTCTAATTTTAATTTGAAGGAAGAGCAAGGAAGTTTAATTCACGAACTTCAAGATGAAAATGATTGGGGGAATTCATTTTATAATTATGTGCAAGCATTAATAAAAATTACCGATGTTAATTATCTTTCGAGAGAACGAGTTAAATCAACATTTATAGAAGATTTCAAGAATTTTTTATCAGTTAAACTACCTCATAATCGGATTATTTTTGACTATCATGATAAAAAAATTGACCCAGACGGTAAATATAAAGTAGACTGTAAGTTAAATCAAATGGAAAAGCCATTATTCATTTATGGAATTAGTAATGATGATAAATGCAGAGATACTACTATAACTTTAATGCAATTTGAAAAACTTGGAGTTCACTATCGATCATTAGCAATTTTTGAAGACCAAGAACAAATTAATAGAAAAGTTTTATCGAGATTCAGTGATATTTGCGAAAAGCAATTTTCAAGTTTAAATTCCAATAAAGAAAGAATTGAAAAATATCTTTCGGAAGTGATGTCATAAGAAAATCATATAATATTTCATGTTGCGTTAGGGATTGCAGTGGAAAGCTTTTGCCTGTAATCGGGCAAAACTTGTAGTGGAAAGCCCGACGGCACGAAACAGATTTCTCACATTCGTTCGAAATGACAAAGTGCCGGAACGCCATTATACTAAGTTAAAAGTGAGGAGTTGAAATTTATAAGTTGAAGGGATTGCTTCGTGCCTCGCAATGACAGCGTTATGATGTTTGTACTTTGCGGCATAAATTTTTGTGATAAGTTAGTTAGTTTTGCTAACTGTTTGTTTTGTAAACTATATTTGTAGTGCGATACAAACATTAAAAATATTTACAAATGAATTACAGGGATACAAGTAACGAAACAAGTGCGCTATGGAGTGTGGATGCAATTGAGGATATGGCTTTTTTGCAGGCTGCAAACAAAGAGGCTTTTGGGCATGCTATTATTAGTCAGATTGGGAACACATATGACCCAACAAAAGTTTATGTGTTATGGGGTTGTGTAAATGCGGCAACGCCTTTGCCTTATACAATAAGTGCAGGCGCGGTTTTTTGCGGAGGAGAAATTTTTACGGTGGATGCGGTTAGTTTTACTGCATCGGGTACGGCTGTGGCAAATTTAAGCGATACCAGCGATGGGGATATGCGTTTGTTTAGTGATGGCAGCACCAAGGCTGTAACACGTATAAAAAAAGTGGTTATTGCTGATGGGGCAAGTGGTAGTGGAAGTTTGACCGGTGACTCAAATTCGAATTTTGCAAATTTTGTGCCGCTAAAAAAAGACAGTTACTATTATCAATTAAATACGGGTGGGGCAACGATAACGATAGATAGTTCGTTTAACAGTGGTGCTGCGTTATCGTCGTTGTTTACTTATACAACGCCTAATGATGGTGTAACAAGAAACTACAAAATATTATTTAAGGCAAGTATATCGTGTACGGTTAACAGCGGTTGTGAAATTCAACTGTTAAGTGGTTCGACTGTATTAGACCAATGCAAGGTGGTTAACCCTAACACATCGTTTACGTTTGAAGGAGGCATGATTTGTTTGGTTCCGAATGTATCGATTGCGCCAAACACCGTTATAACCGTGCAGGCAACGAGGTTAACAAATAATACGGATTGCAGGTTTCCGTCGTTGGTGATAGAGGAAAATTAAAAGCATTTTTATACTTTAGCTGTATGAAAAAAATTACAGCAAGTGCCTTATTCTTTTTACTGATGGTGAACGTTGCTTTTGGGCAACTGAAAAAAGAATATTATATGTTGGTTAAAAAAGCTGATTCGCTTTTTACATTAAAGGATTATAAAGGTGCTGCAGAATATTTTGCAGATGCTTTTAAGGCGCAGGGCGATATGGGGATGCCCGAAGACCGTTATAAAACAGCACGCGCATTGACTATGACAAATGACCCGGATGGTGCGTTTGAGCAACTTTTCAGGATAATTGAAAAATCGGGATTTAGAGATTATGACCGTGTGGTTAAGGAAGAAAATTTTTTAAGTCTGCATGAAGACCCACGTTGGAAAGAATTACTAACGGCGTTAAAAGCAGGTCCGTTTAGTAATATGGGTTTTGAAAAAGTTAGTGATGTGTATAAAATTCCGAATCCGTGGTTTAGATGGGGAACAAAAAATTACGAATTGCGCGTAGACTCTACGGTGAAACATAGTGGAAAATATTCGCTTAGAATTGCACCGATTGAAAATATAGATGGGCGCTCGTTTGGGTGTGTTGCATTGGCAATTCCGGCTATATATGAAGGTGATGATATAGAAGTGCGCGCCTACATAAAAATGGAAAACACTACTGAGCCCATAGGACTTATGATACGTGAAGATGGAACGCAAGCCAATAGCTCGTTAGAGTTTGATAACATGCAACACAAAGGCATAATGGGCACTAAAGACTGGACTTTGTATAAAGTAAAACTACCGCTTAGAACAGGTGCCACCATGATTTATATTGGGGCCATTTTATCAGGCGGGGGTACCTTATGGGTAGATGATATTGAGGTGCTGATTGATAATAAAAATGCCATTGATGCACCAAAAAAAAGGAAGTAATTTATTGGCTTGATATATTTATATTAGCCGGGTGAAAAAAATTATTGTAGCATTTTTATTTTTTGTGGCAATGGCAAGCAATTGCCTGGCGCAAGGTGATGAAAGTGATACGGCTGTTTTTGTACCTTATACAATTAACCTAACGGGTACGGGGTTTAAGCTGAATAATTACTCAAAATCGCCGATGTATTTTTATACCATGTATGGGAAGGGCAACCCGTTTGATTTTCCGTTTCCGAACCATTTTTCGATTATTGATAAGACGGGCATTGTGAGCAACATAAAAGATTATGTTGATATGATGATTAAAATGAGTAAGGCTGGACTAAAAGTGCTGAACTCACTAAAAGAAAAAGAAACGGAAATTAACGGCTATAAGGCTTACGAAATATCTTTTACGGGGCGCATAGATAATATATTTTTTAAAACCTACATGGTGGTTTTAAGCAACGGCAAAACTACTTTGCTGTTTACGGGGCGTGCCATTGATGATTATGATGAAACCATAAACCAGTTTAAGGAAATTGCAAAGACTATACGGATAAAGTAGATATGAGAAAAAATTGTACATTAGATACAATGAAAAAATTAGCAATTCTATTTTTATTTTTTATGGCAAGCGCTTGTTTTGCACAAACCGAAGCTGACTCGGTGCCGTATACTATAGATTTAGCGCATAGTAAATTTAAGTTTGAGAGCAGGGATACGCCCGATTTTTTTAGATACACCATTGGCGGACAACAGGCTTTGTATGACTCTACGGCTAATTATTTTACGATTGTTGACAGGCGAAATTATAAGGAGCACGGTTTTGAAGTAAGAAAACAAATTACCAAGGAGTTGTTTGATTTGTATAAGGGGCTAAAACAAATAAGTGAACTTAGCCAAAAAGAAATTGTAATTGCAGGCGAAAAATCTTTTGAAATTTGTTTTACCACTACGTATACTTACAAAACCTTTAAACAATATGTGGTTATTTTAGGCGATAACAAAGCCACTTTATTTTTTGTTGGCAAAGCCATGATTCATGTTGATGAAACGGTAAAGGAGTTTAAGACTATTGTAAAGAGTATAAAAATGAAGTAAGCGTATGAGAAAAATAACCTTATTATTAGTTGCCGTTGTTTTGGCAAGTTGCGGCAGTAAAAAAAAGACTTACAACGATAATTTAGGCATACCAAATAGGGTTGAAATTAAAGAGAAGCCGGGTGCAAATTATATCCAGTTTCCAGATACGCGTGTTTTTATGGTTATGCCCGCGGGCTATGAGTTAAATGCATCGCTTGAAAAAGCCAGAGTTAGAAAAAACAAGCAAACCTTTATTGATGTTACCGAAGAACCAAACAGAGGCATAGATGAAGTTAAAGATGCCTACGAGCGAACGATAGACGAGATAAAAGAAAAAAATCCCTACGCAATATGCCTAATACAGGATTTTAAATTTGGCAATTATGATGCGAGATACATATTTGTAGGTAATTATTTACCCAACAACAATAAAGTAACACTTATTTTTGGCGATGAAAAATCTACAGTTGTTATGGGTGCAAGTTTCCCTAATGATATAAATTTGCAAAAAGAAATTACCGATATTTTACTTACATCGTATATAAAACCTGATGCTAAGCCTGATCACACTCCGTTTGCAAAGTATACTATAGATTTATCAAAGTCGGAATTTAAATTTAATAGTTTAATTAATAACAGCACGCACGTATATACTATTAATGGTTACAACCAAGAAGATTACCCCGGCATTAACCTATTTGTTGTAATACAAGGGCCAGATACAACAACCACTATTGCAGGAAAAAAAGAAATAGCTATGGTGATTGTGGATTTGGATAAAAATAAAAAAAATGGGTTGACCATTACTAATGTAAAAGAGCAAGAAATACAAATTAACCACATGCCTGCCTACGAAATAATTATAAATAAAATACATGAAAAAACACCCGTAAAAATTTATGTTTTGTGCGCAGATGTGGAAGGGAAAACGTTTTTATTTATGGGCACTTTGTTTAAAGATTTTGACCAAACTATAGCAGAATATAAGCGCATTATAGAAACCATGAAATTGAAGTGATGAAATTACTTAAAGCCTCCAAAATTTTACATATTGTTGTTTTGCTATGCTGCTTTTTGCCGGCTATATTTTCAGGTTGTGAAGAATCGCCATCAAAAAGAGAATTGGAGCAGCGGTACAAGGATCAACAAGATTCTCTTGCTAAAATTGCCGTCGCTGACACTTTAAAAGATAATGGTTTTGATTCTTCTCTCTTAGAAAATAAACGAGATACAACTATTATTGATACAACCACTATGGTAAATGCAGCAGATACCATTACAACTGAGACAACTGTTATTGAAAGCAAAGCAGATACCAGAGCGGTAAAAAATAGTGATGAGGAAGACTCTATTTTTCAAAAGGCGTTAAATCGTTTGGTTTTTCCTGATAGAGAAAATTTTTCTCTTATAGGATTTACATTTTTTGCATTTATAGCCTGCGGCTCAGTTATTTTTTTATTTATGCTTATTTGGTCGATGTTGTTGCGTTTTACAAACAACAATCATAAACTTATGTTTATACAAACGCTTATTGGGCAAATTGCATTAACTATTTTTATAACAGAAAATTTTAAAGACTTAATGTGGGGCTTTTGGGTTGTGTATGCCGTAAGTTTGTTTAATGCTATACTTAACTGGCGCATTTATTTTGAGGCCAAAAGAAATAAGCTAAATAATGTATGGGGAGATTTATAGGGGCGTTATTATTTTTGGTTTCAGTAACCTCATGCACATATAAGTATCCTAAAGCGATAGTAGGTGTTACCATGACTTGTTCAAGAGACTCAACCCCTGTTGTGTTAGATACTATTGTAAGATTTAAAGCCGGTATAATAACCAAATCAAATCCTTATCCTGTAGAATATAAATATAAGCATACAGAATGTACAAATACACCTGACAGTTTAGATTTGTACCCCGTTTATCCTTCTTCGTTATCTCTCGATTTTAAAGAGAAAAAATACTATTTCGTTTTTTCACTAAAACAAGTTTATAAGGAACATTGCAACAAAGGTTTTTGTGTAAGAGTTAATTTCGATATGGGTAAATTAGATTACTCGGCTAAAAAGCGCACAATAACATTAACCTCTGAAATAAATAAGTGGACTAGAACATTTAAGTACAGTTATAATGAGCTTGATAAAATTTTGACGCTTACAAGTGGGGTGGTGAAGTAGAACAAAGTATTTTGTATATTTAGGTTGCTTATGGCTATTAGTAAAAAAACTTGGCGTAAAATATTTATAGTAATTGCTGTGTTTGTAATTATAGCCACTTCATTATGGGAGTATTTTGAAGGTTATAAAGACCAATATTTATTTTCGATTTTACGAGGGGTTATAATCATGGCGTGCTGGTTTGCCATGTTTTATTTGTTGTTTGATAATAAAAATAAAGAGAATACAATTTTTAATACAAATAAACTTGCACAAGTTTTTATAGCCTTTGTTTTTGTAGTATGTGCAATAGCTAATTCATTTATTGCCGGAGTGCTTGCCGAAGACAGAGCCAAAAATATACTTAATACAAGGCCTACAAAAACAAGCCAAGCAACTGTAATACGGATAGAATATAGAGGCAAATACGGTGCAAGCCCGTATGCTATTATTAATTACGTAACAGATAAGGGAATTGTTGAACAAGCAGTTTACAATACACACCCTTCATATTATGAGGGAGAGGTATATGAAGTTACTTACTCGGCAGAGTACCCGGAAATGTATAGGATAGGCAAACAAATAAAAAAATGAGCCGAGCGGTAAAATAATTACTTTATATTTTTTGTAACGCGAAGAAAAAAATAATATTTTTTTTCTCTTCATTTCTTTGTTTGCCCAAAGAAACGAAGCAAAGAAAAGGCCCCACAAAAGCCAACCTGCGTTTTGTTTGGCGCACAAACAGCCCACCTATACTGCCCAACAAAACTTAGGTTCGCGCCTTTCGTGGACGCCCGTCCCAGCGTTATTTTGTAAGTTGAATTTAAAATGTTGAATGGTGTTGGTGATAACACCAACAAGAGCGAGAATATATAATGCTAAAATATTTAGCAATTATAAAGTGCATTTTGCTAAAATTTTAATCACTTTTTTCACTATATTAGCAATTGATTATCAATATTTTACACGTAAATATAAGATGTAAAAATTATATTTCGTACCTTTGTATAAGGAGAAGCAATGCTATTGAAAGCTGGCGGCAAGTAAAATAGTACCATGTTTAGTATCCGTGCCATTATTATAGAAACTTAATTGTATTTATTTTCATTGGTTTAAAAAAAATAAAAATGTTAGCCGTTTCCCATAGAACAAATGATGTATTGCCATTAAATATATGGCTTACCGAAAACAGTATGTCTGAAGCGACAATAAAAATTTTAAGTTCGGACATTGAACTTAAAGATACAATTTATAAAACTTTAGATATTTCTATTAAAACATTTTTTTCTACTATTTTCAAAGATTATATAGCTACATTTTTTAAGATACTTCTATTTCCAATTTTACTTGCAGTATTTTTTGCTTGTAGTGCTATATATCTTGTTTTGACCCCAATATTTATAGTTTATTTCAATATTTTAAATAACAGAATAATTGCTTTAAAACTTGATTTGAATAAACGAATATCTAATGGAAGTATATCTGTCGAAAGGCTTAAAAATAATCATAAAAATACATTGAAGATATTAGAAAGGTTACATATAACACTTGAAGACAAGTTCAAAACTGAAAAATTAATCAAGCCTTCTATATTTAAAATGATTAACAGTATTAAGGAAATTGAACAGATTGAAAGATTAGCCGCATATCCTGAGAATAATCAAATAGTTTTATCATATGATGAAATGAGGGAGCTTTCACTTGCCCTTAAAGGTTTCGAACCAGCAGAAGAACAATCGGACGTTTACAGTTATTAAGATAATAATCCCCATCCCCATAATATATGTGCAAATACAAAAGAGGGGATGTTGTTTGGGTTCTTTGTGTTTTTACAAATGGAACCGGGGTTAAACCTCGCCCTTGTATTATTTCAAATGTAAAAAGTTTAATTCAATCTTGTGAGTATTTTATAATTGAATGTTCAACTATAAAAGATAAACACTCTGGGATGAAGGGAAAAGTTATAGGAATTACACACCCAGAATATTCTAATTTAGGTTTCGAAGAAGCTACTTTTATTACTCAAACAAAAGGCTGGGTAAAGGAACATTTTATGAAACCACCTCCAAACAGGGGTACCAATCCAATTGGGTTTTGTAATTTCATTGATGCCCTTGAAATAGAATTGTCTAAATAATTTCTTCCGTTTAAATATTGAATTGCGTTTGCAGATACAGATTTCTCCCTCCGGTCGAAATGACAACGCAGTGCGCGTTAGGGATTGAAACGAAAAGCTTTTGCTGTAATCGGCAAAACTTGTAGTGTAAAGCCCGACGGTGGTAACCCACCGGAACGCCCCAATAAAGATTTCACTTCCGTTTCTCGTAATAAGATTTAAAGATTTGGTTGGCGAGTTTGTTGATGGAGGTTTCTTCTTTTTTTAAATCGGAAATGAACTTCTTTTTTATATCGCCGCGCAGGAATAACTGAATGCGCATGAGGATGGTTTGCCCGGTAAATAATATTTTTTATTTTAGCTACATGAAAAAATTTATAGAAGTAGTCCTTTTAATCAGCCTAATGGGTTGTGGTGCAAAGCATGAGCGAAAACAAGATTATTTAGGAATACCGGATAAGGTAGAAATTAAGGAGAATGAAAACTCTATACAGTTTCCGGATACTCGAGTTTTTATGGTTATGCCCGCGGGCTATGAGTTAAATGCAGCGTTTGAAAAAGCCAGGGTTAGAAAAAACAAACTAAACTTTATTGATGTTACAGAAGAACCCAATAGAAGCATTGACGAAGTTAAAGATGCCTTTGAACGAACGATTGAAGAGATAGAAGAAAAAAAACCTGAAGCCACTTGCAAAATACAAGATTTTAAACTTGGTGATTATGATGCAAGATTGATATATATGAGCAATATTTTGCCGGGCACGGATAAAGCAACACTTATTATTGGTAACGAAAAATATGCTGCCTCAGTGGGTTCGAGTTTTGAGAATGAGGATGCCGGTATGAAAAAAGAGATTATTGATATTATGCTTACATCGTATATAAAACCCGATGCTAAACTTGACCACACTCCGTTTGCTGAGTACACAATAGATTTATCGGGATCGAAATTGAAGTTTAATAGTTTAAGCAATAAATACATGCATAAATATACTATTAACGGTTATAGCGAGGAGGATTCTCCGGGCAATAACACATTTATAGTAATACAAGTGCCTGATACAACAACTACTATTGCAGGAAAAAAAGAAATTGCCCAGATGATTATGGAACAGGAGAAAAATAAAGACGATGGGATAACTATTAATTTTGCAAAAGAGCAAGAAGTACAAATTAATAACGCACCTGCCTACGAAATAGTTACAGATAAAACCTATGAAAAAACACACGTAAAAAGTTATTTTTTGTGTGCTGATGTGGAAGGGAAAACATTTTTATTTACGGGCACTATATTTAAAGATTTTGACCAAACTATAGCAGAATACAGGCGCATTATAGAAACCATGAAACTAAAGCACCTTTAGTTTCAACTATTTTATTTACGTTTTTCGTAATAGGATTTAAAGATTTGGTTGGCGAGTTTGTTGATGGAGGTTTCTTCTTTTTTTAAATCGGAAATGAATTTCTTTTTTACTTCGCCGCGCAGGAATAACTGAATGCGCATGAGGATGGTTTGCTCTGACTGAGTGAGTCGTTTTAGGAAGGCTTGTCTTATTTCATATTGTTCTTCGATTGATTTTCTACCCATGGTGATTGTAATTTAATTGTTACAGGTATCTCATTTATTTTATTCTCTATTACACTTTGTCGTTCCGACCTTAGTGAGAAATTTTTCTATAAACAGATTTCTCAGTCGTTTCACTTCTTCGAAATGACATCGGTGAAATTTATACCGCAAAGTACAAAATATTTGTACTAGTACATATACATTTGTAAAGAAATTATGTACAAAGATTTTAACCATATAAAAAATGTAAGCGAGGATGGAAGCTCAGCTACCATGTTGCTTAATAAACGCATTGGGAACACTTATGACGCATCGGGGAACTGTGTGGAGTACGGCATACAAGGCGACCAATTTGCAAACGAAATGCTTTACCTGAAAGCGGTTTGTCAGGTTAACACTATTGAGGTAGAAATAAACTCAGTAGGCGGAGATGTAACTAATGACGGATACAATATTGTAGCTGCAATTATTAAACACAAAGCCAACACAATTGTAACAGGACTTGCCGCAAGTATGGCAGGGCTTTGCGCGATTGCAGGAGAGAAACGCAGCATAGTGGATTACGGGAGCATTATGTGTCACCCGGTGGCGGGAGGCGATGGGGATGATAAAATATTAGCCATCATACAAGATTCGCTAAAAACACTTTATATAAACAGAACGCGGATGAGTGCCGAAACGGTGGATGGTTTGTTTAGTAAAGAAACCTGGTACTCGAACAGTAAGAAAGCCGATTACAGTTTACAGGATGCGGTTGACTGCGGCATTGTGGATGAAATAATTTCATCAGGCAAAAATTTGAAAACACTGAACGGCGCTAGCAGAAATGTGTACGCCTTATGTAACCTATATAATAACCTAAACCCGACACGCATGATAAATTTGAAAAAAGTTTTGAATGTAAAGAATGACTTGAGCGATGAAAAGACCGAGCAAGTTGCGATTGACACGATTGAAACTTTAAAATCTGAAAAATTAGCCGCCGAAAAACTGGTGGCCAATTTAGAAGCCAAGCTTGATGCTTACGAACGCGAAAAAGAAAAAGAGAAAAATGCACACGCTACACTTGCGGTAGAAAATGCTTTGAAAGCAGGCAAGTTTAAAGCCGATGAAAAAGCCGATATGCTGGTGCTTGCCAAAACAAACCTAACAGCTTTTAATAAACTGGTGGCAAGCGCACCGAGTTATAAGGAAGCGGTTAAAATTCCGTTTGGAGGTGGTGTGGAAAATGCCGCTGAAGACCGCACGAATTGGACAGCCGTTGACTGGAGCAAGAAAGACCCCGAAGGCTTGCGCAATAAACTTAGAGAGAACCCTGATTTTTATAACACGCTAAAAAAATAAACCCACAAAAAAAAGAACATGAAAAAATTATTTTCCATTTTAATTATTGCCTTAGCATTTTGCAATAATGCGAAAGCACAAGTGCAGTATCCGTTTGGTCCGGCATCGTTTCCTACGGTTACGGTAACATCGAAAGTAACGGCGCAAGCCATTACGATAAACAACTTGCTTACGTATATAGATTTAGGAACGATTGACACCAACAAAGTTTTAACGGTTAGTGGCGCGGCAAACTATTCTATAAAAAAAGGAGCGATGCTGTTTATTAAAGCAACATCGGACGGGACAGCCAGAAGCTTAACACCATCGACCGGGTTTACGGGCGTGGCGCTATCGGGCACGGCCAGTAAAATTAAAGTGATGCAATTTATTTATGATGGCGCACATTTTATTGAATGCTCGACCCCGATACAAATAAACTAATAAAATAAAAACGAAAAAAAACAGAAAAATGAAAAAAGCAAAAACCATAGGAAGTGTTGTAGCAAAAATTGCAACGAACTTTTTGTTAGCCGTGCTATTATTTGTAGCCGTGTCGCAATTTATTGAAATTAATGTGTTGGCTTGTGCCGGTATGCTAAGCATTGTGAGTGTAACGTTGCAAATAGCTGTGTTAGCCGCAGGAGGAAAAACCAAAACAAACAAGTTTGCCTACATGGCCTTGCAGCAAGAAATTTGGGTGCCGTTTATACAGGAAAATTTGTTTCCGAAATCAAGTTTCTTGGAATTGGCGGAAGACCATAGTCAGTTTATACAATACAAAACGGTACACTTACCACAAGCAGGTGCAACACCGGGCATGGTGATGAATAATACGAGTGTGCCTTTATCGATAACGCAACGAAGCGATACTGATTTTACCTACGACATTAATAACTACAAATTAGTGCCAACAGCGATTACTGATTTAGAAGAACTGCAAATTAATTACAGCAAGCGCAACAGTATTTTAGGAAACTATTTTAGAATGGCAGGTTATGGCATTGCTAATTCGGCATTGTACTCGTGGGCACCAACTGGGTCTACCCGCATGGTGCGCACTACAGGTACAGCAACCGCTAACGCTTTAGCACCCGGTGCAACAGGTACACGTAACGCAATCACCTTAGCAGACATTGCAGCTTTGAAGGATATTATGGATGCGGATTTTGTGCCTGAGGAAGACCGATACATTATTATACCATCGAGCATTTATAACAACCAATTGTTGGCGATAAATAATATACAAGCGTTTTACGCTTATAATCGTCCGGTACTGCAAGATGCAGAAGTGCGCACGATATTTGGTTTTAAGGTGATTGTGAAACCATCGGTGGTTGTTTACGATAACAGCGGTACGCCAGTTATTAAATCAATTATAACCGATACATCATCGATTGGAGGTTACACGTTTGGTACACCTGTGAGCACAGCATCTACCGACAACATGGCGATTGTGGCATTTCATAAATCGTTTGTGGGGAAAGCGCAGAGTGATATAAAAATATTTGGTCAGCAAGACAGACCTGAATATTATGGGTCGATTTTTTCGGCAGAGTTACAATTTGGTAGCAGTGCATTGTATGCTAATGGAATTGGAACTGCGGTGTTGGTGCAACAGTAGTAGAAAGTAGGGAGTAGCAAGTCGGGTTTCGAGAGTTGGGAGTGAGGAAGGTGCGTTAGGGATTGTAACGAAAATCCTTTGGCTGCAAATACAGATTTCTCAGTCGTGTCCTCCTTCGAAATGACAAACAAGAATGGTTGAAATGACAAGCAGGCAAAGATTGAAGTGTAAAGCCCGACGGCGGTAACCCGACGAACGCCCAAATACAGATTTCTCCCTGCGGTCGAAATGACAAGCGCAAGAGAAATGATAAATGAATTGAAACAGATTTCTCAGTCGTGCTTCCTTCGAAATGACAAACGGGATTTAAAAACAAACTAGAAAAAATAAAAATATGAATGCTAAAGAAACCATTGCTGCTGCTAAACGCGCAGCGGAGCAACACAAAACAAAAAAAGTTTTAAAGGCACGAGTGGAAGGTGATAAGTTTCCGGAATATGATTTTGTGGCTGTGAAAACGGTACACGTTACGATGCCGGGAGAAGCCTGCTACATTGATATGAGCGAAAAAGATTTGCAAGTGCTGAACGAAAGGGTGATAGATAAAAAACTGTCGCTACATGAGTTTGTGTTTGCAACCAATGAAACTAAAGAAACGATTAAAAAATAATTAAAAATAAATTTACATGTCAGCACCAAATGTAACGGTAAACAGAACAAACGGCGGAATAGGCAGGCAAGCCAATGGCAGCGACTACTATTCGGGCTATTTACACTATTTAAAAACGAGTTCTACCCTACCCTCGGGGTTTTCGGGTGGGAATAATATTCGCTCACTAAACTCGATTACGGATTTAATTGCTTTGGGCATTGATGGTAGTTCGAGTGATGAAGTGCGCGCTACATCAACCATAACCATGAGCACCGCAGGTGGTGCAGGAGAAATACTTACGCTTACGGTAGCGCAACCCAATGTGGATAATTTATTGGTTCCGACTTCGGTTGTTTTAGTTAGTTATACAACGGTATCGGGAGACGCTTCATCGAACCAAACATACGCCACCAATTTAGCAGCAGCCATTAACGCCAACACAGCTTTGAATGGTGGCTATACGGCAACAGCGCCTGCATCGACACACACGGTAGTTATTAAAGCACCTTTAGGTTTAGGAAGTTCGATAAACAGTATTTTACCAACCAAGAGTGGAACAGGTACAGCTGCAGCATCGATAGCTGCTTTTGCAAACGGTGCGGGCTCGGAGTTAGATATTATTTATTACCACGTACGCGAAGCATTTAGAGTGCAAGGCATTTTAAACGGAAAACCACAAGGACAAATTTGGTTGGGGATTTATAATATAACCGCTTCGCCATCTACCTACGCAAACTTTACAGAAGTTGCCACGATGCAATCGTACACCAACGGACAAATAAAACAACTGGGTGTTTATGCCACTACGGCAACTTTTGTGCAAAGCCATGTTACGGCATTAAACGCACAAGCCGTTGCTTTAGCTGCACAAAACCAACCTTTGGCTATTATTTACCAAGGAGATTTCAGCACGTTTGTAACAGCAAACTCGGAGAGTATAAAAAGTATTCCGGATGCACAT
>Ga0209622_1000035_pt1 | contig 14137 bp, 10 predicted proteins | sample TexAe_OM3H0_M2_FD_187943 | JGI IMG/M metagenome (GOLD analysis project Ga0209622, IMG submission 187943) | Forest soil microbial communities from Davy Crockett National Forest, Groveton, Texas, USA - Texas A ecozone_OM3H0_M2 (SPAdes) (version 2) | ecosystem: Environmental > Terrestrial > Soil >...
CTACCCCCCCCCCCAGCAAAAGTAAAATAGGAGTAGCTAAAAGTCGTAAAGTTGAATTACTAATTTTTGCAATTTGCTGGTTACTTAACCATAAAATGGCTCCCGGAAGCAATGCAAAAAATATGTAAGGCTTAATTGCAAGAATAACGAAGGCCGAAATAAAAATTTCTATCACAAAAATAATTTTCCATTGATTTTTTATGAAAAGGTGATAAAAAGCATATGTAAACCAACCTACAGCAGAAAGTGTAAAAGAATCTTTTGCTAAACCCGACCCCCAAAAAACACAAGAAGGAATAAACAATATAGCAATAGCAAACTCTCTTTTAAGGTTAGGGAATTCAATTAAAAATGTTTGATATAGTTTCCATAAGCCAGTATAAGTAATACATGCAGTTAACACAGCGGAAGCAAAATATGATTTAAAAGATAATGCGACAATGGGTATTAAAAGCCTTACTACAAAAAAAGAATTAGGATCTGTATGATGAAAAATAGAATGCCCTGTACTATCATCAAATAAATAATAATCACTACCGTTTATAGTTCCTAACCAACCTTGAAAAAAATCTTCTTTATTTTTAAAAAATAAATTCACATAGGCCCTGGCGCTTTCAAAGTAGTTAGTAGTATCACCTCCATCATAATAAAAAAAATAAACCATACCAAGAGAGATAGCACCTACTATTTTAGCCATTAAAGCGTAAGTAAAATACTTATACTCAGGTTTACTATATATATTTTTGTTTCTTATAAAATTAGCTATAAGCCATGCCAAAAAAATATAAATAGGGGTAATTAGTAAATCAAAAACAGATAAATCTTCTAACATAGCGCTATAAAAATAATCATTTACCTTTGCATTTAATGATTAAACATGTATTATTTATATCTATTGATGGAATGACTGATCAGTTGGGGCAATCGCAGGTGTTGCCCTACCTAACAAGGCTTTCAAACAATGGGTATAAAATAAGCATTGCCAGCTGTGAAAAAGAAGTTAATTTCACCAAAAACAAAGTGGTGATTGATACAATTATGGCTAAACATAATATAGAGTGGCAGTATTGTTTTTATCAAACTAAAATTCCATTTTTATCTCAATTACAAAATTTTTTTAGCCTTAAAAAATTAGCCAATCAAGTAGTAAAAAAAAATAAGGCCATTATTTTACATTGCAGGAGCTATTTGCCGGCTTTAATTGGCTTACAATTAAAAACTAAATTTAAAGTCAAATACATATTTGATATGCGAGGCTTTTGGGCGGATGAGAGGATAGATGGTAGTATATGGAGTTTACAAAACCCATTGCATAAGTTTTTGTACTCTTATTTTAAACGTAAAGAAATTGAACTAATTGAAAATGCTGATTATGTTGTAACGCTTACTCATACAGCAAAAGAAGAAATTAAATTATGGAAATTAAAGAACTTGCCCTTTACTGACATTATACCCTGTTGCGTAGATGTAAATCATTTTGTAATAACCGACGAGGAAAATAAAATAGAGACAAAGCGCAACCTTGGCATCCCCGAGAACTCTTATGCTATTGGTTATTTAGGTTCTTTAGGCACCTGGTATATGTTAGATGAAATGCTTGATTTTTTTGTAGAGTTACAAAAAAAGAACCCGAATAGCATTTTATTTTTTATTACGAATGATGATAAGAAAGAAATTTTAAACGCTGCTGAAAGAAAAAATATTAATACAAATTCTATTATTATAAAATCTGCAAAAAGAAACGAAGTACCGGCATACATTTCGTGTTTAGATATTGGTTTGTTTTTTATTAAACCTTTATATTCTAAAAAAGGTTCATCGCCCACCAAACTTGCTGAATTGTTAGCGTGTGGTATCCCTATTATTGCAAACACAGGAATTGGCGATGTAGATGAAATAATTTCAGCTACCCATTGTGGCATCTCGATTTCCTCTTTTAGTGTTGAAGCTTATAAATTAGCTATAGATAAAATTGATAGCTTAAATAAATCTAAACAATATTACAGAGATATAGCCCTAACCAATTTTTCCTTGCAAAAAGGGGTTGAATCTTACTTAAAAATATACAATTCTATATCCAACTAATCTTTATAATAATGAAACAATCGAGATTTAAAAAATTACCCGCAAGAAAGCATTTCTTAACTAAGTTGGTTAAAAATTTTTTATTAGCAATGGGTCTACTTGTTGCGTCTTTATTAATAGGCATATGGGGCTATCATCATTATATGAATTTAGGCTTTGCAGACTCCCTTATTAACGCATCTATGATACTGAGCGGCATGGGTCCAGTAGACCATGCGGATACAAATGGGGCCAAAATTTTCGCGTCATTTTATGCCATATATAGCGGAATAGCTTTTATAAGTAGCATGGCTTTTTTATTTATTCCTATTGTACATCGTTTCTTACACAAAATGCACCTAGAAATAGAAAGCGATTAATTTACTAAGGGTATATTTTCTTTTGCATTGATTGCAACACCTCATAGGTAGTTCCATTATAAACATAAGCCACTACATAGCATTGTTTAAAATTGCATGGTATAGGTCCGTGACTATTGGTAGCTGTCCCATATGTAGCTTTTATATTGTAGTTGTTATATGTTTTTACAACTGTTTGGTTTAAAGTTGCCCCGTTAGATACTAATGTATCACCCCATGTACTGTTAATGGCATCTCTAAGTGCATAACGATGTGCATAATTTACAATTTGATTATTAGGGGCTCCATATTTTAGCTGAGGAGCAATAATGCTGTCTTGTGTTAACAACACAACTAAATTAAATTTAGTGCTAGGGGTACTAGGAGGATAAGTTTTTAAAAATTTAGAAGTAGCTGTTACACTTAAATTTCGGCTAGTAGTATCAAACGTAGTACTAAGGGTAAGTTTAATAAAAGCGGTATCATTTTGAATAATGCCATATGCTATTGCATCCCAATTTCCATCTGTTTGTACATTAGTTTGCGGGTATCCTTTTCTGTTAACCATCCCATTAGGGTTAGAACTTATTCCAAAAAATGTATTGTAAGCATCTCCGGTTGGGCTGGTAAAATCAATATTATATTGCGAAGGGGCTAATGGAGGAGTTGCAAAGCTTCCGGCATTAACTGCCATGGGCACTATACGGCTACCATATTTTTTTATCATTGAATCAAGAACATCAGCCGCTCCTGGGCAATTACCACAAGTAATGCCAGTATAATCTTCTACTAAAATATTTTTATAAACCTTTGATGTATCGGTACTTGTTACTACACCAGGCTGCTGCTTATAAGGGCTAGAAACATAATCGCAAGCCGAAAAATAAACAACCGATATAATAAGTAACGATATTTTAATTAGTTTAATCATTGTATTAAAGTTACGAATATTTTTAATTAAAAACTAGTTGATATAGTCATTGCTAATCCATCTGATGCAGGAATAGTACGACAAACACCTCCTACGCAAAAGATACCTGCCCTTTGTTTGCCGTAAGATAAGGTTATACGCATTGCATCGCGTATAAAGCCAACAGTAGCCAAATAGTAATGATAACGCTTACCCGGATCGGCATTTCCATAATTATACTGGTCTAAAATGGCTGCAAAAAAATTAGAACTCGGCGTCCACTCTACCATGCCAACTACCCATGAGCCTTTATCTTGCATAGTTTGCATGGTTTGCCCTTCAAAGCGTATAGAAGATGTTGGTTTATATTTATAAGTAACATCAAGCACAAAAATATTAGTTTTAATATTTGGATACTCTTGCACAGGTGTGTTAAACTGAACAATGCTTTTGTTGTAAAATTGATTACTATATAAAAAAGTGCCTTTTAATTTTTTAGTGAACTTTTTATTTATTTCTATATTAAAGTCATGAAAATATTTTTGACCAGGGCTAAATGATTTTACTACATAATGATATTGCCTGGTATCGTTTTTAGGTGCTATATTACTACTATCTATGCCATAAGCCATAGACCCATTTAAAGCTATCTCCATGCCATATTTTCCGCCAATCGGAGAACCTTTTTTAAATTTATATTGTAGCTCTCCTTGCGCTGCCATCTCACCATTTGGCTGTGTTGCATAAGGATAATAAGCTGCCATTAAATAAGTGTGGTACTTTGTAAGTGCAGGCATGTAATTAATCATAGCTGCGTTAAGTGTTTGGTCCCTGTCGCTTCTATAGCTCATGTTATCTACATATTTACCAGCCAGCATAATAGAAAAACCGGATGCTGCATATGATGTAGATACATAAGCCCCTTGTCCGTTTTTAAAACTGTATTTATTTATATAAGATGGGTCGTTAATTTTATAAGCATACTCGCCGTACATATTAAAACCACCTCTATTAATATTTAATCTTCCACCACCACAACCAACATTTTCAGGCTGGTTTAAGGTTGGGCTTTGATTAGCCTGATACTTGCTTACAAAACTTCCTCCAATAGTTACTTTTGTTTTTTTGTTAACTAAGGCCGAATCAAACAATTCGTTTATATTTATATCAATATCGCCGGCACGTACTACACCAGGGCTTGTAGTAAAAAATGTACGCTGATGACCAATTAAACCTTTTATGGTTATACCTTTATATGGAGAGTATATAGCCCTAAACCCATCAATGGTGTTGTCATATAATAATCCACGTTCTTCGTACACGCGTAAAATCAATCCGCTGCCAAATTGCTCATAAAAATTTCCGGCTGTAATATCTAAATTGCGTATTTTATATCTCGCATATCGATAAGGGATACCTGACCCTTGGTAACGTGGGTCAAAACCTTGCATAACGGGATTATAACTCTCATAACGGATACCCGCTGAGAAATTTCCACGGATATAATTTATATTACCAAATCCGTTTGATAACACTTTTTGAGGAACAATAGGTGCGCCAATTGACGTATCCTTATTATAATACTGGGCATCTACCTGAAAGTTACCATGTATAGACTCAACTATATCTTTAAGCTGCGAGAACATAGATGTACTATAAAATAGTACCCCTATGCAGCATAGAATTTTTTTCACTAAAGTTTGGTTTTTAATGTTCTAACTTTTCACCTTTAATAAGGCGTTTAATATTTTCGTAAAGTTTTATTTCATCGCCTTCGGCATATGAATTATGTGTCCAAACAATTTCACCATTTCCATCAACTATAAATACATGGGGCACCACATTCACATTCATAGCACGTTTAAAATCCTGATTATCATCTATATACACCTCATACGGCCAACCTTTTGATTTTACATCAGTAACCACTTTTGGCATAGTACGGGCATCATCAATAGATACAGCAATAATTTTTACACCTGTTTCTTTTTGCCAATCAGCATAATCATCTAAAATATTATCTAACTCTTTTTTACAAGGTTTGCACCACGTTGCCCAAAAACTAATAATAATAGGTTTACCATTATTTGTAAATGTTGATGTACTTACTTTAGACCCATCCAGATTTTTAATGGTTACAATTGGAATTTTACCCCCCCCTTCGAACGTAAAACTCATAGAACAAACAACTACAACTATTATTGCAACAATTACTTTTTTCATTTTAAAACTTATTGTTTAAAAAAATCCCCCCGTTTTTTTCGGAGGGATTTTTTTACTTAGTGAAATTATTTTATAACACTTAACTTGGTTTGATAAGAACCACTAGTAGAAGAAACTAATACAGTATACATGCCATTAGATAATTGATCTACCGGAATGTTTACTAAATTTTCTCCTGCATTAAAGTCGAAGTTTTTAGTAAATACAACTTGTCCCATTACGTTATATAAAGAAACACTTGTTTTTTCAGAAGCAGTAAGGTTTACATTAATGTTAAATTGACTGTTTGCAGGGTTAGGATAAACTTTAACATTGCTAATGTTTCCATTATTTTTAGCAATACCAGCTACACTAAATGTAATGTTTACGTTATCTAAATAGATATCGTTACCATAATTATTTATAGCAACAAATTTCATTAAAACAGGGCCAGTTGCATAAGAAGTTAAACTAATAGTTTTTGATTTCCATTCAGTAGATGCAGGAACATATTCGTTAGAATCGCCTGGTGTTAATGCTGTTACTAAAGTTGCACCTCCATCATAGAAAAGTTGATTCCAAGTTGAGCCACAATCTGTAGATAACATAACCGCTAGAGAATCATCTATTTCTCCGCTTGTATGATCAAAATAATAATTGTAAGCATAATCAAATTTTAATTGTGCATTTGTAGAATTTGTTAAATCTACATATGGCATATATAACTCATCTATATCTCCAATACTGCCATTAGTATAAAAAGGATATTTAGCTGAATTACCTGTAGTTGGAGCATTTCCTGCTGTACCTCTCACCCACTGACTTGAAGAACCATCTGTGTTATGTTTAGCCCAATTTGCCGGAGGAAATGCAGTTAATGTAAAGCCTTCAACAATAGATGTTGTACTTGGTGTTATTTCAAGAATAACAGATGATGTTTGTTTATCATTAGCGGCGTTTTGATCAGTACCGTTATTTGGCATAGAAGTATAAACAGTTAATGTATGTGTACCAGCTGTACCGGTAAGGCTTGGTAAAGCAATTACAGTTGATGTACCTTGTGCCAAACTTCCTGACCATGTGTATGTATTTACAGTACCCGCATCTAATTTATAATTAACAAGGCAAGAGGTCAATGTTGTCATACCAGGGTTTGCAATTGTAGCTGACACAGGGATAGTAGCAGAACACAATATTGGAGAGCTAGCTATAGCTGTAGTAGAAGCATCTAAATTAACAGATTTAGGTTGGCTATAAGCTGCTTGATGTACACGTTTTGGACCATTATCTTGTACAAAAGCTACAAAAGCTAATTGGTTTTTATCATGTATATAGGTTGGTATTTTTGCCTTTAAAGTAATTGTTTGGGTTGCTGCAGTAGCCCAAGTATTATTTAAAGCAGTACCAGATGCATTAGGAACCATTTTACGCATAACATCATAAAAATCTTTCTCTCCATTGCTACCTGTAGGATTAGCAAAATGTATAGCAGCTTCTTCCATAGCAACTTGTAAAACTAAAGCACCAGTTGTACTTGCAGTATAGTTTTGAGCAGCTGTTACTACAGCGGTAATTGTAACCGAATCATAAGCTGGACTAAATACATGGTTAACAGTTAATGCAAAAGGAGAGTTAACAATAGCACTGTCAGGAACAATATTAGGATAATCAGTTGCATCTTCAATCCAATAAGCATGTCCATCGCTACCAGTTCCTTGGCTTGCAGGCTCCGGCAATACAATACCATCAAAACGAGCATAAGGTGCAAATGGCACTGTATAATATGTTTGTCTAACTCCTTCTTCAGATGAATTATCAACGTAAAGCGATCCTGCGCCTGGCGCACTTGGAATATTACATTGATATCTAATCATTAAAACCTTTGTAGGAAAATAACCTGGGGTTTGATGAATAAAACTTGTAAGACCCGGGTTTGTTGCGGCACAAGGACCACAGTTTTCTCCAGTAAATTCTTCGTAAAGAATTGTACGTTGTGTTTGAGCTAATCCTGCTATGCTTAAACATAAACCGACAGCTAATGATAAAGTAGTTTTTTTCATGAGTTTTTTAATTGGTTATCCTGCAAATGTAGTGCAACAAAGAATTAATCCAAATTTAATTGCCATTTATTTTAACTAAATGTTAAAAATGGCGGTTATTTAGGCGTAAAAATGTTATATTTGCAGGGAAACCTAAAATCTCATGAAAAAACATTTATTTACTTTATCTATATTGTGCATAAGTCTTTTTAAAAGCAATGCACAAAGCGTTCAATTATTAGATACAACGGGGACATATTTGGGAGGATCTATGAATATAGCTCAACCAAGTTATACATTTACAGTTGCTAATGGCGATGCTGCTAACTTTATGTTTAATGTAAAAAACACAACATCATCAAGTATTAATGTTTTTGTAAAAAAGTATGTTATCTCTAATGCCGGTGGTAATTTAACTACCTTTTGTATAGGTAGTTTGTGTTACGGCTCTACTACCACCCAAAGTGGTAATGTTACTATTGCTGCTAATTCTACTATACCTCCTGCGCATGCAACAAGTACTTTTGGTTTAAGTACCGATTTTGATGCTTTTGTATCAAGTGGAACTGCTCAGGTTATCTATACTTTATTTAATGCCGGAACTTCCGATTCTATTTCAGTTGTATTAAATTATAATTTGACTGCGGCAGCCGGCATTGAATCTGTTGCTACTAATTACAACGTGTCAAATATTAGCCCAAATCCGGCCAGTAGTAATGTATCGTTAAATTATGATTTAAAAAACACACCGCAACCAGCATCAGTTAAAATATATAATATGCTTGGTACACTTGTAAGAACAGTTTCTTTAGAAACATATTCTAGCAATACTAAAATAGACATAACCTCTTTGGAAGAGGGAATGTATTTTTATTCTGTAGTAATTGGCGGAAAAGCTGTTAAAACCAGCCGCTTGGTTGTTTCAAGGTAAAATTTAGCCATCTTTTTTTTACAATTTTACTCTTTACTTTTTAATAAAAGTTGATACTTTTTTTATCATTACTATTATTAACAGGGCTTTTATTAATAAATATCTACTATTTTTGGGCCGCACATTAAAAACACATATTCAAAAACCTTATAATATTTAATAACATGAATTTTACACTGAACGAAGAACATTTAATGATACAAAAAGCTGCGCGCGATTTTGCACAGAATGAGCTTAAACCAGGTGTTATAGAGCGTGATGAGCATCAAAAGTTTCCAGCAGAGCAGATTAAAAAAATGGGCGAGCTTGGTTTTTTAGGTATGATGGTTGACCCAAAGTATGGCGGAGGTGGGATGGATACTATTTCATACGTACTTGCTATGGAAGAAATTTCGAAAGTAGATGCTTCTTGTTCGGTGGTTATGAGTGTAAACAACTCGCTTGTATGTTGGGGTTTAGAGCACTTTGGTACCGAAGAACAAAAACTAAAATACTTAGTTCCTTTAGCTAAAGGCGAAAAAATTGGAGCTTTCTGCTTGTCAGAGCCTGAAGCCGGTAGCGATGCTACTTCGCAAAAAACTACTGCTATTGACATGGGAGACCATTATTTATTAAATGGCACCAAAAACTGGATTACAAACGGAAATAGTGCTTCTACTTATTTAGTAATGGCACAAACCAATGTAGAAGCAGGTCACAAGGGCATTAATTGTCTTATTGTAGAAAAAGGCATGGAAGGTTTTGTAGTAGGACCTAAAGAAAATAAAATGGGTATACGTGCCAGCGATACACATTCGCTTATGTTTACTAATGTAAAAGTGCCAAAAGCTAATCGCATTGGTGAAGAAGGTTTTGGTTTTAAATTTGCTATGAAAACATTATCCGGCGGACGTATAGGCATTGCCTCTCAAGCATTAGGTATAGCAAGTGGAGCTTATGAGCTAGCTTTAGCTTACTCAAAAGAGCGTAAAGCGTTTGGTAAAGAAATTTCTAACCATCAAATTATTCAATTTAAACTAGCTGATATGGCAACTCGCATTGATGCTTCTCGCCTACTTTGTTTAAAAGCAGCTTGTCAAAAAGATGCGCATGAAGATTATACACAAAGTGGCGCAATGGCAAAAGTATTTGCTTCAGAAACTGCTATGTGGGCTACTACCGAGGCTGTACAAATACATGGCGGTTACGGTTATGTAAAAGAATATCATGTAGAACGCCTTATGCGCGATGCTAAAATTACGCAGATATATGAAGGTACATCAGAAGTGCAACGCATTGTAATTTCGCGCAGTGTATTAGCTTAAATTATTACTTAAATAAAAAAGCCGCTTCATAAAAATATGAAGCGGCTCTTTTATGATTAAACTTTATACTATTTATTAATAATAAGTTTGCTTGTATAAGATTGACTACCAACGCTAACTTTCATAAAATAAGCACCATTAGCTGTACTTTCTAAATCAATTTGTTTAGCAACAGTACCATTTGTTACTTGTTCCTGTGAGCTATAAATAACTTCACCTAAAATATTCGAGATATTTATTTGTGCTTTTGCAACAGCAACATTAGTTAAGCTAAGTGTAAACATACCAGTACTTGGGTTAGGGTAAATTGATACTTGAGCTGTTCCCTCTTTTGTTGTTTTGATTCCCGTTGCGGCTGTTGTATTAATCACTGTAACCGATATAATAGAATTAGTACCGTTTGCACGGAATAAACTATCGTTTTGGCATACAAAAGAAGAATCTCCACAGGCAGCAAAAGCCATTACACAAATATTATAATGTCCTGCTGCAGTATAAGTATGCGTTGGGCTAAGACCATTTGTTGATGTACCATCACCCCAATTCCAAACAGCACTGGTAACCTGAGATGAGTAACTTGCACTGGCTTCCCAAATACCCGGCTGAGGGTTTAAAGAGTCTTGATGCATATTAAAGCTAACCGAAGCAATACATGGGGGTGGACCTGCAGTAGTAATATTTACTGAATCAGTAAAGTAACTTGAACATGAATTTGCTGAATCAGAAATACTCAATGTAACTGAGTAAATTCCATTATAAGCATAAGTATGAGAAGGACTCATTACATTAGAAGTAGATCCGTCTCCAAATGACCAACTATATATTGTAGTTCCTGATGTGCCCCAAGATGTGTTCATAAAATTAATTGTACCACCCACTTGGTTTTGCGTGCTATCACTAAAAGAAGCACCACAAACAGGAGCATTTGTTGCATTAATAATAGTTATAGTATCTGTGTGAGAACCATGGCAAGGAGACATACTATCACCTACTTGTAAGGTTACATAATATGTTCCATTATATTGATATGTATTTGTAGGAGAAGATTGATTAGAATAACCAGGGTTAAAGTTCCAATTAAATTGAACACTTGTATCGGCTCCGGTGGTAGTGTTTGTAAAAAATACCTGGCCATTAGTTCCTAATGTGTAGGTATAATTTACATTTATGTTACACACGTTTCCGTTAGTTACAGTAATTGTTTGAACTGTTGAATTAGTACAAAAACCAAGTGAATCAGCAATATATAAATAAACAGAATATGACCCATTATAATAATAAGTGTGCGTAGAAGGTGACGCCACATTAGAACCGCTGCCATCTCCAAAGCTCCACGAATAGGTAGCCCCACTAGGCACATTAGCCGAAGTATTTGTAAAATTTATTTGCCCACCACCTCCGGCACTATAAGAAAAGCCAGCAGCTATGTTACAAGTTAAGCCATTAGTTATATTAATGTTTTGAGAAGTAGAGTCAAAACAATTCCCCAGACTATCCCACATAGACAAACTAACATTATATGTTCCATTATAGTGGAATGTATGAGTAGGTGATGCAAGAGATGAAGTTACACCTGTGCCATCGTTAAAATGCCAATTATATACAATACTTCCGGTACCCGAAGATGTATTAGTGAAGTTTACCAAACCAGAACTACCTGTTGTGTATGTATAGCTGGCAGTACATTGCGCAACCGTAATTTGGTTTAAACCTAAACATAGCACTGCTATGCCGAGCATTTTTTTAAAGTTCATTTTTTTTGTAGTTTTTTTCATGATGTTAAATGTAAGGTTAAAATTTTACTTTCTTACTATACCATTACGTGTTACTTTAGTTAAAGGTTGGGTTTGTTGTTAAATTATTTATAAGCTACTGCAATAACGGCATCTGCATTTGTAATTTGTATAGGAGGATGCCCATTATTATACACCCAACAGCTAAACTTTACATGCAGTTTTTTTGTACGTTGATTATTAGCATTATTTGAGTAATTATCTACCGATATAATTTGAAAACCACTGATGGCAGGTTGAGCAATGTTTTTTGAAGTGTAAACATTACCTGTAGCGTCTGTCCAGGTAACAATAACATTACCAAGCCCTAATGAATTATTATTTGTGGTAGTAGTGGTGGTAACAGCTTGCACAGTAGATACACTATAGTTTGTAAGACAGGTTGGAGAAACCGAGACTGTAGCAACATTATATCTGGCAATGCTTAAATTACCCATAGTATCTGTTACCCTTAAAGAAACCTGATATATACCCGGACTATTATAATAATGTACTATAGTAGTAGACCCAGTAGTATCATGAGTTGCGGTTGAATCTCCAAAATTCCATAAATAATTAGAGGGAGGAAAGCCAGTTACTGTACTTCCAAAATTAACTCCATTGTAAGGCAAAAGGGTAGATGATATAGTTGTATGACAAGCATAAGCTGTAGGTGAAGACAAATTTACCGTATCACAAATACTGTTTGAACATGAATTAGTACCTGTGATATTTAAACACACATTATAATAACCTAATTGAGAGTAGGTGTGCATTGGGTTTGCCTGGCTAGAAGTTGTGTTATCACCAAAATCCCAGTTATAGGTTTGCGCCGTACCATTTGCAAAAGATGAATTGAATTGCACTTCATATACCGTGGTTGACGTTGTAGTTACTGTACCCGGAACGCAATAGAGATAATTTCCGATAGTTAAAGACGAATCAATGTTAACAGTGGCATTAACTGCTGAAATTTTGTAATCGTTTATTTGAATTTGTATACTATTAGGATTAGATGTTGTAGGCTTTAAATCTCCAATAAAATTATACACATTATTGCTATCTTGTGTGTAAGATGAATACATATAGTAATTATTTACCCCCGCATTTAAAGAGGTTGTAATCCCTGCAATTGTTCCGTTAAAATAAAATTCAGGTGTACCTGTGGTTGAAGTAGGCACATGTTCTTTTTTGCAACTAAAAGCAAAAAGACTAATTACAAACAACGCAAAAACAAGTTTAATCTTTTTCATGTTTATTTATGTAATAAGTTATACGATAAAGTAAGTTTCATTCCACTGTTATGTTCAGATTTGGTAAGCCCGAACGCAGCATTATTTTTTAAGTCCATTAACCCGTAATACATTTCAGCACTTATGCTTAGGCATTTAATTATTCTCCGTCGGTATGTTAAGGTTGGTTGCAAATCCCAAGTAGAAAATCCATCCATATATCCTTTTTTTGTAGATACATTATAGACTGAGGCGCCAAAAGTGCTTTGCGTATAAGTCTCAACCTTACTGCTTGTATTTAAAAGATACAAAGTATTTAAGCCAATGGATAAGCTGCTTTTTTCGTTAAAATGATATTGTAATTTTATTGGAGCAGCTATATAATAGAGTATAGTAGGTGTAATTACAGTTTTTGTTTGATTATAACCAAGGTCGTACTGCAAATTATTGCTGGTATAGTTGCTATAACTTAAATGGGCTAAACTGTTGTATTGTACACCAAATAAAACACCCCATTTTTTAATGAACTGATGGGTGACACTAATACCAAAAATTGCATTAAACCCATTCGCTTCTTTTGTAGTATTATTTGCCCATCCAAAAGCATAATTCGCACCTATATCAATGCTAAACAAGATAGTTTTTTTAAAGATTTTAGTCTCATCTTTTACTACAGGCTTAACAGAATCAACCTTTGTTTTAACAACGCTATCTTTTGCAACAATCATAGTATCTTTTTTAAAATTACTATTTGTTAATGCAGGAACTCTAACTGAATCTGATGCAGAGGTTATAATATTCGGTTTTTCATTTTTAGCAGGGATAGTGTTTTTTATTTCCTCTGTTTTAGTTGTTTTAGTTGCTTCACCTTTTTTCTTGCCACTATTTGCCTTTGTAACTCCATCTGTCCCGTTTTCTTTTACTTCTGATGGGGTATCATTATTTTTATTGCCTTCGCTCCTACCCTTTTGATATTTAGTCTTAGTAACTTTTCTTTTTTTAGTTTCAGCAAAAAAAACATCAGTAGAATTACTTTTTTGTTTTCCAGAAGAATAAGTATCTGTATTAGTAATTTCTTCTTTCTTTTGGTTTATTTCTTCGCTCAAATTTTTACGAGATATATTTTCAGCTAACGGAATTATATGTTCGTTTTCTTGAGTAAGTTTTTTATCTGAGTTAGTTTTTATAGTTTTATTGCTGCCTTCAATTTCATTCTCAGGTTTAACTTCGTTAACAGTTTTATTATCAATCTTTTTATTACTCAAATCCTTTTTCTCAACATTATTTTTACCGCTAATGAATGGAATCATCACACAAACCCCCA
>Ga0209622_1000036_pt1 | contig 13736 bp, 11 predicted proteins | sample TexAe_OM3H0_M2_FD_187943 | JGI IMG/M metagenome (GOLD analysis project Ga0209622, IMG submission 187943) | Forest soil microbial communities from Davy Crockett National Forest, Groveton, Texas, USA - Texas A ecozone_OM3H0_M2 (SPAdes) (version 2) | ecosystem: Environmental > Terrestrial > Soil >...
AACCACCTGGGGTTTTAGCTGGCACATGGATGTTACTGATTATGCTATGTTTTTACATGACTCGGTTGAAGTAGAGTACGTGCATGGTGGCTATGAAGGAACCAATGTAGGCTGGCAAGTAACGGTTGATTTTGCTGTGATAAATGGCGACCCAATTGCAAACCTAATTAGTTTTAACCAGTTATGGAACGGTAGTTTTAATTATGGAGATACTGCTGACCCAATTACAAACCACCTTACACCAGATACCGTAATGCTAGACCCTGCTACTGTAATAACCAAAATACGCACTATACATACGGGACATGGTGAGGATACAAATAATTGCTCTGAATTTTGTCCTGCTACACGTACCGTAAAAATTGATGGTAATATAGTGAGCACCCGTAGCCGTTGGCGCACTTGTGGAGATAATGCCTTATATCCTCAAGCGGGCTCATGGATTTATGACAGAGCTAATTGGTGTCCTGGCTCTATTGTTCATCCTGATTTTATTCTAAGTACAACACTTACTCCCGGAAATAAACACGTTTTTGAATTTGTTATGCCTCCTTATATTGGTGGTGTGGCAACCAATGGCAACGGATATGCCTATGAGGCCATTGATGCACATCTCTTTCAATATAAAGGCATTAATAAAAGTGTAGATGCCTCTATTGAAGAGGTTTATCAGCCATCAAATATGCCGGAGTATAGCAGAATAAACCCGGCTTGTGATAATCCACGTATTTTAGTTAGAAATAATGGCAGCACAGCTATCAGTTCTTTAGATATAAAATACGGATTAAAAGGTGGCAGTTTTCAAACTTATACCTGGAATGGAGCTTTAAATTTTGACGATACAGCTACCATTTTACTGCCTAATTTATCGTTTCCATCAACTACTACTACAAGTGCGGTTTTTCAGGCTTATATAACTAATATAAATAGTGGGCAAATCGATCAGTATCATTATGATGATACTGCTAAAGTACAGTTAACAACTGTACCTCCTATTTATGATACAGCCTTTATTGTTTACCTAAATTGCAATAACGTTTTAGAAGACAGTTATTATGTTTTAGACGCACAGGGCAATATTGTACACAGCCGTGTAGCAGCTAATTTGCAAGCTAATGCAGTATACAGAGATACGCTACACCTTGCACCAGGTTGTTATACTATGATATTGTATGATACAGGTGGAGATGGTTTAAACTCTTCTTTTAATCCAACTCAAGGACAAGGGGCATTTATGTTAAGAAAAATAGGTGGCATTCCTTCCGGTTATTATTATAAGATTTTTAATCCCGATTTTGGTAATTTTACTCAACTGTCGTTTTTTGCCGTGCCACATGCCTTTGCTACCTCTATTCAGGATGTGAAAAACAATACTGATTTTAACATGTCGGTTTACCCAAATCCAACCAACGGAAGGGTTATTATTCAGTACAAAGCACCGGCAGACAATCATCCAACCTTATTTTTATTTAATGCCCTTGGTCAGCAATTAATGCAAACCAGCCTACTTAATTCTGAAAACCTGTACGAAACCGATTTAAGCAGCTTTAGTAATGGTTTTTATTATTTAAAGCTGCAAACCGAGCAAAGCAGCAGTATAAAGAAAATTATTAAAGAGTAATTGGCTTTTAACTAAAAAAGTATTATATTTGCACCCTTAATTTTATTAAAAAATCATGAAAAAAGACATTCACCCGGAAAGTTACAGACTATGTGTTTTTAAAGACATGTCTAACGATTATACATTTTTAACCCGTTCTTGCACAGATACTAAAGACACTATTAAGTGGGAAGACGGTAACGAATATCCTTTGGTTAAATTAGAGATTTCTAACATGTCGCACCCGTTTTATACCGGTAAACACATGCTAGTTGATACTGCAGGACGCGTAGATAAATTCCGTACACGTTACGCTAAAAAGAAATAAGATGAAAAAACTATCCCTATTAGCACTGGTTGCCGTATTATTTTTTGCCTGCGGCGGAAATAAAAAATCTAAGCTTATTACTGGCGATTGGAAAATTGCAGATATGTCTGCACCAACTCCTCCTAACTTACCAGATTCTTTAAAAAGTCAGTATGACTCCATGTTAAAGGCTCAGGTTAACAAAATTAAAGGAAGTTCTTCTTTTAACTATAAAGAAGACGGCACTTATGCTTATAATTTTGCGGGACAAGCAGGTGGTGGTACTTGGAAACTTAACGACGCAGCTACTGAACTTACTTTAACAGAAGGTGGTAAAGCTGACGTATCTAAAGTGCTTGAATTAAGCGAAACTAAATTGGTTATTGAATCGCCTCAACCTAACGGACAAGGCAACTTAACTTTAACCTTAGCAAAATAATAGTTTTTATTTGTTTTTGATTACAAAGAAGCCCTTTATAAAAAGGGCTTCTTTGTTTCCTATAAGTTGTAGTTATTTTATTTGGCTAATAGCTCGTTGGCAATTAGCGTAATTTACCGTATCATTTTTAGATAAGTAATATTTAGAGAGCTCTTGATAAGCATACACAAAGTCTTTCTTAATTTTTAAAACCTTTTTCCATTGCTCGGCGGCTAAATCCATTCTATCAGTTAACTTATACAAGGTTCCTAAATTTTGAATAGCTGTGTAGTTATTAGGGTACAAAGCAAGTTCTTTTTTAATCTCACGTTCTGCCTCGGGAAACATATCCAGTTTCATATAATCGGTAGCCATGTTGTTATGAAACATAACCAAGGTAGAATCTACCTTTAAACCACGCTGATATGTTATAATGGCAGAATCATATTTTTCAATTTTCTCATATTGTTTACCCAGAGTTAAGTAGGCAAATGTTCCGTACTCCGATGTTTCAGTACCATTTTTATAAAATGAAATTCTATCTTTAAAAACAGGCAAACGATTATTGGTTAAAAACCAAAATACTATAATAAACCCAAAAGGAACGGCAGCGGTTTTAAGATTAGTAGTACTTATATCTTTTATCCACTTGGTTTCAGCCATTATAAGTAAAAAACCAAACATGGGTACATAAATTCTATGTTCTAAACCCACAAACGGAGACACTAATGCAGGAAACAAAAAAATAAAATACCAAAACAAACCAAACAAAATATAGTTCCATCGTTTAACAGGCGTAAAATAAATAGCCATTACAACTAATGCCACTGCGAAAATTCCATAAATAAAATGAGTATCTCTAATAGTTGGCAGCACACTTAAATCGAATGGAAATACGGTTTTACCTATGTATTGAGAAATCATAGGCGAATTGGTTGCAATATTTTTTATAACATTGCCTATGTAGGTAGCATTATTAGCATCTAATGCAGCTTGCCTTAAAACCCACCAAGGTAAAATGCATATAGAATAACCTACACCTAAAGAGATATAGGTTGATTGCTGAACTTTGGTTTTATCCTTTACTATAAATTCTAGATAGAAAAATACAAGCGGTATAAGCATAATGCCATTTTCTTTGGAAAAAAGACCCAGTACAAACATCAACACATGCAGCACCAATAAGTATGTTTTCTTTTCTTCTAAATAACGAATCAGAAAAATAAATCCGGCCAAAACAAACACAGCCAATAAAGAATCATTCCTTCCCGGAATCCAGGCTACCGCTTGTGCCAAAGCAGGATGCACTAAAAAGAACAAGCACAATATAAATGCCGGAAAAGGTGCTACTCCAAATTTTTTAAAGAAAACAAGCAATAAAATTCCTGTTAAAATATGAAGTAATAAGTTTGTTAAATGATAAAAATAAGGTGCCGGACTACCTGCTATGTGGGCATCTGCCATAAAACTAAGTGTCATTAAAGGGCGATAATAATCATGTGACCATTTATCAACTTGCTCATCTACCTTAAATATATGCTGATTAAAAGCTTTTGGTATGTTATGATAATCTGAATTGAATTTATATTTATCAATTACCAAAATGCTATCATCTAAGTAATTAAAGCCAAATTTTAAGGCTTTACCATATAATATAAAAGATAGTATAACAAGTACAATAATCTGCAAACGCATATTGCTCCATAAGGCAAACCCTGAAGTTGTTGTTGTGTTATCTGATTTAACTTTTGACATTGGTACAAATGTAATAAAACCCTTTATTTTTCGTTGATGGGGCTATAAATATGGTTAGTTTTTCTTTATCAAATACGTATATTCGCAGTTCGAAATGATGAGTACAACAATAGCAAAAAAGATACAAATGGTAGACCTAAAAGGTCAGTATCAAAAAATTAAAACAGAAGTAGATTCCGCTATACAAACGGTAATTGATAGTACCGCTTTTATAAATGGTCCGGCTGTAAAAGAATTTCAGGCAGATTTAGAAAAATACCTGCACGTAAAAAATGTTATACCATGTGCTAACGGTACTGATGCTCTGCAAATAGCTATGATGGCATTGGGTTTAAAACCCGGCGATGAAGTTATAACTGCCAGCTTTACCTACATAGCTACTGCTGAAGTAATTGGTTTATTAGGTCTTGCGCCCGTTTTGGTAGAAATACACCCTGATACTTTTTGCATTGATGTTGCTGCTATAGAAAAAGCCATTACACCAAAAACAAAAGCCATTGTAGCTGTACATTTATATGGGCAATGCGCTGATATGGAGCCGATTTTAGCTTTAGCTAAAAAACATACCCTTTTTGTAATAGAAGATGTAGCACAAGCAATTGGAGCGGAATATACATTTGCCAACGGCACCAAACATAAAGCCGGTACTATGGGTGATGTAGGTTGTACATCATTTTTTCCGAGTAAAAATTTAGGTTGCTATGGCGATGGCGGCGCTATGTACACCAATAATGATGAACTGGCTAAAAAATTAAAAATGATTTCCCATCACGGGCAAAGCATTCAGTACGTGCACGACATTGTAGGAGTTAACTCTCGTTTAGATACTATACAAGCTGCCATTTTAAAAATAAAATTAAACCATTTAGATGAGTATGCCGCAGCCAGAAATAAGGCAGCAGCCCACTACGATAAAGCTTTTGCCAATAACCCAAAAATTAAAACTCCGGCTCGAGCAAAAAACTCAACACACGTTTTTCATCAATATACTCTGCAATTAATAGGAGTTGATAGAAATAAAATTAAAGAGCAATTAGCCGCTAAGGATATACCGAGTATGATTTACTATCCTATTCCGGTGCATAAACAAAAGGCGTATCAAAGCGAAAAAAACTCGTCGACTAATTTAGCTGTAACTGAACAATTAACTACTTGTGTGTTATCATTGCCCATGCATACAGAGTTAGATGAAGCAACCTTAAATTATATATCCTCTTCTTTATTAGAATTAATAAACGCCTAACACCATGATAGACGACATTAAACTAAACGATATGTTTTTAGATGCTGATAGTCTTATCAGTAAAGGACAAATTGGTGAAGCCCAACGCGTGTTAGAAGCCATTATAGCTGAAGATCCTAGTTTTGGGCGTGCTCATAACCATTTAGGGTGGATATATGAAACCAAACTAAGAGATTATGAAAATGCTGAGAGACATTATCGTATGGCATTAACATTTACACCATCTTATTGTCCGGTATATTATAATTACTCGGCTGTTTTATCTACCCAAAAACGTTGGGCTGACTTAGAAAATTTATTAAACGACGCACTTAAAGTACCTGAAATAAATTTAGCTACTATACATAACGAGTTTGGCATTATGTACGAACTTCAGGGCAGGTACGACCAAGCGATTGCTTCGTATAAAAATGCGGTAAAAAATTCGTTAGATATTAAAAATGTTGATTTATATAAGGGCAGCATTGCTCGTTGCAAATCAAAACAAGAAATAGACAGTTTATGAATATAGCAGTAGTAGGTACCGGATACGTTGGTTTAGTAACAGGTACTTGTTTAGCAGAAACCGGAAACACTGTAATTTGTGTTGATATCAATGAAGAAAAAGTAAAGAAAATGAAAGAAGGTGTGGTGCCCATTTATGAGCCACATTTAGATGTTTTATTTCACCGTAATATTAAAGCAGGTCGTTTAAGTTTTACTACCAGCCTTGCTGATGCTATAGAGAAAGCAAGTATTATTTTTCTAGCATTGCCAACTCCTCCGGGTGAAGATGGCAGTGCTGATTTGAGTTATATACTTGGCGTAGCAAACGATTTAGGTAAAATTATTAAAGACTATAAAGTAATTGTAGATAAGAGTACGGTACCTGTTGGCACAGCCGATAAAGTGCGAGAAGCGGTTGCCAAACATGCAAAAGTAGCTTTTGATGTAGTATCTAACCCCGAGTTTTTACGTGAGGGTTTTGCGGTTGATGATTTTTTAAAACCAGACCGTGTAGTAATTGGTGCAAGTTCTGAAAAGGCTCGTAAAATAATGGAAGAGCTTTATAAGCCTTATGTTCGGCAGGGTAACCCTATCATTTTTATGGACGAAAAATCGGCCGAGCTTACTAAATATGCAGCCAACGCTTTTTTAGCTACTAAAATTACTTTTATGAACGAGATTGCTAACCTATGCGAAAAACTAGGTGCCGATGTTGATATGGTTCGTATTGGTATAGGAAGCGACGACCGCATTGGTAAACGCTTTTTATTCCCTGGCATTGGTTATGGTGGAAGCTGTTTCCCTAAAGATGTGCAGGCTCTTGCTAAATCGGCCACCGAGGTAAATTATGATTTTAGTATTCTCTCGTCGGTAATGGAAGTAAACGAAAAACAAAAAACCATTATTATTCCAAAAATTAAAAATTACTTTAGTAACAATTTAAAAGGCAAACATTTTGCGGTTTGGGGCTTAGCTTTTAAACCTGATACAGATGATATACGTGAGGCACCTGCTTTATATGTTATTGAAGAATTATTAGCTGCCGGAGCAACCGTTACTGCTTACGACCCAGAAGCCATGGAAAACGTAAAAAAGGTTTTTGGTGATAAAATAAAATTTGCGGCCGACCAATATGAAGCCTTAAATAATGCCGATGCTTTGATTATTGCTACCGAGTGGAGTCTGTTCCGAACACCCGATTTTGATAAAGTATCGTCTTTACTTAAACACAAAGTGATTTTTGACGGAAGAAATTTGTATAGTTTAGAGCAAATGAAAAAACTTAACTACTACTATTGCAGTATAGGTAGAGAAGTAGTTAAATAAATTAGATTATTTTTGATATAAATTAACCTGAACATGAATAAATATTTTTTAATCGCTTTATTATTTCCATTTGTATTAAGTTCTCAAACAGATGATGGAAGTCTTGGTAAAGTATCGCCAAAAACAGCTGAAGATAAGTTAATGGCAGGTAATTTTGAAGATGCCATAGCTGACTATGTTGCCTTGCACGCACAAGACCCACAAAACGAAAAATATGCGTATAACTTAGCTGTTTGCTATCTAAACTATAATGGCAACAAAACCAAAGCTGTGCCTTATTTAGAAAAAATAACACACAATGCTAAACACGACCCAAATGCCGATTACCTTTTAGGTCGTTCTTATCAATATGCTTTACGTTTTGATGACGCTATTACAGCTTTTACACGTTTTACTAAAAACGGTAAGGGTAAAGAAGAAAATTTAAAAGATGCCGAGCAACAAATTCAATATTGCTTAAATGCTAAGGAGCGTGTAAAATATCCGCTTGATGTTACTTTCGAAAATCTTGGTAAAGCGGTTAACAGCGAGTATAACGATTATTATGCTTTTGTTCCCTTAGATGAGTCTTTTGTTATTTATAATTCTAAACGCCCAGTGGGCGATGTAGATGCTAAGCCAAATGGCGAGTATCCAACTGTTATTATGCTATCGGATGTAAAAGACGGGAAATATCAGACAGCTAAAAAACTAGAGCTGCAACTTCCTAAAGGCACTTCTAATGCTGAGGTAATTGGTTTAAGTGCTAATGGCAACACCTTGCTTTTATACATTAGTGATGCTAAAGGCATAGGTAATATTTACACATCTGAACGCGGCAGCACACAAGATAAATTTGAAAAACCTGTTTTACTCGACAAACAAATTAATTCACCTAACAGCGAAGAAATTGCAGCATCAATAAGTGCTGAAGGAGATGTTATTTATTTTGCCAGTGATAGAGTTGGTGGCATGGGTGGCACCGATATTTACGCTTGTCGTAAAACACCACAAGGTGCATGGGGTTTGCCTCAAAATTTAGGTAAAGAAATAAATACAGCCCAAAATGAAGATTTTCCAAACATTTCTCCTGACGGAAAAACCCTTTACTTTAGCAGTACCGGGCACAGTAGTATGGGTGGTTATGATATTTTTAAAGCAACTAAAAATGAAGAAACCAATGCTTGGGAAAACACTAAGAACATAGGTTATCCTGTAAACACGCCACTTGACGATTATAATTTTCGTGTTTCAAAATCAAGCAGATATGGTTATATATCTGCTATACGCGAAGAAGGACTTGGCGATTACGACAACTACCGTATTACGTTTAATGATGTAGAACCCGAGCTTACAGTTATGTACGGACAAGTTTTATCGGAAGATGGTACACAGATTAATTTCCCTGATGTACTGATAACTGTAACCAACGATAAAAATGGCGAGTTACTTGGCACGTATCTCCCTAACCCAAAAACGGGTAAGTATGTGGTAATTTTACCTCCGGGTAAATATACTTTAACGGTTGAGTTATTCGACTTTAAATTACTTACCAAAAAATTGGAGATACTGGATAAAGTTTCTTTTCAATCGGAAATGGAATTTGACTTAAAACTTCAAATTCAGAAGTAAGTTTCTATTTAAACGTAAGCGAAAGACTAAGCCCTGCTCCAATTCCTAAAGGATTTTGGGCACAGTAAAATGTTTTAGGTTTTACATTTAAACTAAGATTATCGCTTACATCAAAAGTTTTAAAGTGCCCATCTATGCTGGCATCAATAACATTTAAGGCATAAATAATAAGAATGCCTACAGCACTAAAATCTCTGTATTTATCATATACCATTTTTTGCGTATTTAAACTAGTTGTCGAATAATTTGCAAAAGATGGGTTGTTATTATGTAATGTATATACACTTGCAGAATCATGATATTTGTATCGAAGCAATAATTCCTGATGATACTGTTGATAATTATTGTTTTCATAAGCAAATAAAGCTATCCCCCCAGCTAAGAAAGCATACACGACAGGAATTTTCCAATATTTTTTATTGTAGGCTTGTCCTAAACCCGGTAAAATAGCAGACATAACAGCCGCTCTATGTGCTTGTTTATTAGATAGTTTTTTTATTGCTTTTTCAGAAGTATCGGAAGGTGGGTTGAAAACAGTAAAATTTACAGCCGCAAAGTTTTTTGAAGAAAAAAATACCAGTAAAAATAAACAGCTTAAAAATTTTATGCCTTTGTTCATTTTACAAAAATTATTTTTTGCATAAATAAATCATCTCTCCTTTTGGCAAGCGGTATCTGTCAATTAACTCCGGCGAAAAACTATTGGCATAATCATCTGCAATAACAGTAAAGCCCGCCTCCTCTAAACGGTTTTTATAATCTAGGCCAAATAACCGTACGTGGTCTTTTTGCCAAAAGTGTTCTTCGCGCGCTTCGGGTGTGATAATGCTTTTGTCTTCGTAAGTTGTTTGGCGCGTAATATCCATCGGCACCTGAAAAATGCCCCAACCACCAACACTCATTATGCGATACAACTCGCGCATGCATTGTCTGTCATCCTCAACATGCTCTAAAACGTGGTTACAAAAAATTATATCAAAGCTGTTGTCTTTAAAAGGTGCATGGTGCAAATCCATTTTTACATCGGCAATGGGTGAATTTAAATCGGCTGTGGTGTAAGTAATATTTTTCATTGCCTTAAACAGTTTGTAAAAACATTGCTCAGGCGCTATATGCAGCATTTTATGATTAGCCGTAAAGAAGTTGGTTTTGTTTTTTAGGTAAAGCCACAATAGTCTGTGTCGTTCTAAAGACAAGCTACCTGGGCATAAAACATTTTTTCTTTTCGCTCTGCCCGAATATCCGTAAGGTAAAAACTTACGATAGGTTTTTCCGCTAATGGGGTCTTCATATTTATTGCCCGCATAAACTATTGGGGCAATTTTGCTGAATAATAAACTTACCTGAATTAAAATGGGGCGCGGTATATTGCGCAATAACCAATGAAACATTTTACAATAATTTTGAAATAATTTCTTCTACACCCATGCCATCTGCTTCGGCTTTGTAGTTACGTACTACGCGATGCCTTAACACATGGTGTGCAACTGCTTTTACATCTTCAATATCGGGCGAATATTTGCCATTAAGCGCTGCGTGGCATTTAGCACCAAGCACTAAATACTGTGATGCACGCGGACCCGCTCCCCACGATAAATATTGTTGAGCCAATTTATTATCTACCATGTTATTAGGGCGTGTTTTAACGGCCAATTTTACAGCATACTCTACTACATTATCGGCTACGGGAATTTTGCGTATCAATTGCTGGAAATAAATAATCTCTTCTGCAGAGATGATTTTATTTAATGTAACTTTTTTATCGATAGTAGTTTGTTTTACTACTTCGTATTCTTCTTCTAAAGTCGGATAATCTAACCAAAGGTTAAACATAAAACGGTCTAATTGAGCTTCGGGTAAAGGATAGGTTCCCTCCTGCTCTATTGGGTTTTGAGTTGCTAAAACAAAAAATGGTTCAGATAAATGGTATCTTTTTCCGGCAACGGTTACAATGCGTTCCTGCATGGCTTCTAATAAAGCTGCTTGTGTTTTTGGAGGTGTACGGTTTATCTCATCGGCTAAAACAATGTTGGCAAATAAGGGGCCTTGTACAAATTTAAAGTTGCGCGCCTCATCCAGTATTTCAGAACCCGTAATATCACTAGGCATTAAATCGGGTGTAAATTGTATACGGTTAAATGTCAACCCTAAAACATCAGCAATGGTGTTTACAAGCAAGGTTTTTGCCAAGCCAGGCACACCTACTAATAAACAATGTCCACGACAAAAAACAGATATAAGCGTGTTATCAATAACATCATGCTGACCAACAATTACTTTCCCAATTTCAGCAGAAAGTTTTTTACTGGTAGCATGTAAAGCATCTAAAGCTTCAACATCTGATTTAAATTGCATAGTACTTTTTTAGAGGAAACGAAGGTAACATAACATAGGCGTAACAGCAAATAAAATGCCAATATTTATGTTATGTTATGTACTGTATTAATTAACTAAACTCTAACACCAATAACCAGTACATCATCAACCTGCTCTATCTCTCCGCGCCAATTTTCTATGGTGGTGTTTAAAAAATCTTTTTGTTTTTCAATTGGTAATTTACTGGTTTCTTTAAGTAGTGTTCTAAAATTACCGGTCATAAATTTTTTACCTTTTGGTCCTCCAAACTGATCGGCATAACCATCACTGAAAATATAAAAAGTATCGCCTTTTTGTAATTGAATTACGTTGTTGGTAAAATCGTGTATAATGCCATCTACCCTAACCCCTACCGGAAATTTATCGGCTTTATATTGAATTAGTTCCCCGTTACGAATTAAATATAGCGGGTTAAATGCGCCTGAAAATTGCAACTCCATTTTATCATAATCAACACAACATAAACCCATATCCATGCCATCTTTAGTTTGGCTGGCTATTTTGTTATCATCATCAACATCATATTTCGGATTTAATGTATCTACCACACCTTTGCTCATTTTATCCATTATAACCGAAGGAGCAATTTCTGTATTACAGTTAATTGTAATTTCTTTTAAAATATTATAACCTACCAAACTCATAAAAGCACCCGGTACACCGTGCCCGGTGCAATCAATGGCGGCTATATACGATTTGTTTTGTATTTTTTTAATCCAGTAAAAATCTCCACTAACAATATCCTTAGGTTTAAATAATACAAACGATTGTGGCAATATTTGTCGTACAGCATTATCAGTAGGAATGATGGCTTCCTGCAAACGTTTTGCATAGCGTATACTATCTGTAATGTGTTTGTATAGTATTTCTAGTTCGTTATTTTTAATTTTAATTTCTTCGCTTTGCTTTACCACTTGCTCGGTACGTTCAATTACTTTTTGCTCGAGCATGTGCTCGTTCTCTGCCAAATCAGTACGCATTTTAAGTAAAGCATGGCCCAAATTATCCTGGTCGCTAAGGGGTTTGTAATATGAGTCGAAGTTACCGCTACCAACCTCTTTAGCAAAATCGGTAGTTAATTCCATGGCTGCAACCAAGCCATTTAAAGCTAAATTCATATCACCAATTTCGTCGCTTTTATTTTTTAAACGTTGTTTAGGCAACACACCATAACTCATATCCTGTAAAACGTTTTTAAGTTTTTGTACAGGTTTTACAATAGTACGGATAGTAAAAAAGGCAATTAAAATGCCACCTATTACTAAAAAAACACCTAGAAGTTTTACAAATGTCATCAAATAATCAAACGAAGTAAACATTTGATGGGTAACCAAATCGGCATTATTTTTTTGCGAAATAATAAGCTGGTTAAGCTGATTATAAATAACATTCAATTTATCATCGGCAGCTTCTAAAGAAAAACCTGCGGGAAATTTTATAGAAGCATCATCATAAGCAGAAAACGAGTTTATTTGACTCATTATTTCATCTTGATACTGTTTAAAAAGTTGGTCAGTAATTGCAAAAATGGTTCTTATTTGTTCTTTTTCATCTTGTGTCCAATGAACCGATAAACTATCTATTCCTTTTTTTAAAGCCGGATACTTATATTTAATAAGCTCTCTTAAATCTTGTTTAAAAGGGTCGTCATCTTTACTTTGTACGTGATACCACTTGGTAATTAAAATTTGTGAACGCTGGAGGGTAGAATGAAAAAACTCTAAGGAAGTTACGCTTGGGGTTACAACTTTTACAACTTGGTCGGTTTCGCGTTTACTTTGGTTTACTATTATGTTGGTGTAAATAAACGCAATTAGCGTAAACAAAATTACCAAGGCAAAACCAGCGCCTATTTTTTTTCCTATGGTAAATTTAAAAGCCATTATTGCTTATTCATCTCCTCAAATTTCTTTTTGTATTCGTTGTATTTTTCCGAATCGTTAAGAAGATAATAAATACCGGCAAGTCCCTCAACTACCGCTTTGTCTGAAGGATTTATTTCGTTTGCTTTTATCAGATAGGGCAAAGCCTTTTTACCAAAAGCAACCGATTGGTCTTGATAAACAGGCAATTGATCAAGTGGCACATCGTAATCCATTTTTTTAATAATATCAACTGCTTGGTTATAATATAGAACCCCAATGTTTTTATTAATAAAATCTGTATTCGAATTTATTTCGTATGCTTTTAATAAATAATAATTAGCGTAATCAAGTAAGTTTTTAGACATGGTTTTTTCGAAGCCTTTTTCGAACATAGAGCCTACCGAAGAATAAACATCGTAGTTGTATTTTTGCTCGTTAAAAGCAGGATCTATTATTTTTTTAATGGCTTTGTGTTTATCAAAATTTGCTAAAGATTCCTGATAGTTAACCGTATCCAATGTTTTAACAATGTCGTTATGGTATAAATTAGCTAAGTAGGTTAACGACTTCAAAACAAAGTCTTTTTGAGCGTTTTTGTTTGCGGTATCTAATTGTAGTGATTGTATAAGCGAAACAGTAGCACTATCTCTGTAAGGAGATGCCACATTATTCATTTGGCTTGTTTTATAAAGGTCTTTATAAATAACGCCACGCATCATCCAGGCATTATAATCTTTAGCCGATTCGGG
>Ga0209622_1000038_pt1 | contig 13527 bp, 10 predicted proteins | sample TexAe_OM3H0_M2_FD_187943 | JGI IMG/M metagenome (GOLD analysis project Ga0209622, IMG submission 187943) | Forest soil microbial communities from Davy Crockett National Forest, Groveton, Texas, USA - Texas A ecozone_OM3H0_M2 (SPAdes) (version 2) | ecosystem: Environmental > Terrestrial > Soil >...
AACTGTTTTTAAACAAGTTATTAGACAGTTTGAATGTTGGTTTTTTTACTAATTTCGTGAAAATCAATCATTGCCAATGAAGTTTATTTTTAAGGCCTCGTTTTTTTTGTTCATATTTTTTTTAATAAGCTGCAAAAAAGATAAGAAAGATACCCAAGCTCCGGGCATAGGGTGTTTCTCACCCACAGCCGGGCAGCACTACAAGATGTTTGACACCGTTATTGTTAATGCACAAATTACTGATAATGAGCATCTTTCGTCGGTAAATATTACACTTACCGATTTAAACCACGCGCCCTTACAGGCAAGTTATTCTGTAGCCATTCCATCAGCAAGTTTTACGTTTGCCGTAAAATATGTTTTAACACAGTTTCATTTACAAACCGGAACCTATTTTATACAAATTAATGCCGATGATGGTTATAACACATCTTCATACTATCAGCCAATTATTATTACAGAGTCACCTACACAACTGTGGGGTTACTGCACGGTTTTAAAAAACACAAGTCAAACTATTAATCAAATAGATACTGCAAATGTTGTAATTTCATCCATCGTTTTATCTCAAGCCTATAATGGTATAAAGTATGGCGCTTATAATCAGCAATTATATGTTAATGGCAAGGGTGCCAGACCCTTTCAATCATTCAATATACAAGCTCAGGCTGCTAATCAGTTAAACTATAGCGCAAGTGCTACGGTTAATCAGTTAGATTATACTTCTCTCTATACCGATGGATACAAACCTTATGTTGGTTTTTTAAACAGCGATATAAACTCGTTTGACAACACGGGTGCTTACGGTACATCATATCGTTTAAATGATCCAAATTTTTACCCTTATTTGTTTACTAAAACAAGCAATTATGGCGTAGGTGTTTTTAAAAGTAAAAATGTTGCAGCCTACGGACTCGACAAAATAGTTTCATTTACAGGCTTTGGCGCTTCTTTTAACAGCACTCCTATACCAAATTTTACGGTTGTTGCCTTGTTTGAAAAAGGCAACGATAGTGTATATGTATTTGGCAACGATGCAAGTAACCATGTTCAGGCTTATATATATTATACACCAAACAATAGTTTTTCGAGTGCGCTGGGAGGCCTACCTACTGACAATATTTTATCAGCCGTTAAAGTAAATGGCAATTACATTATTTTTTCAAGCAGTTCACAAATATACTCTTATCAATATTTAAACTATTTACCCTACCTGAGTGTGGGTGCTCAAAAATTAGCCTATCAATCAAAACTAAACAGGCTTGTTGCCGCAACTGGCACTAGTTTAAACTCCTATTATGTTGGTACAAGCTCTTTAACCCCTGTGCCAAATGCCATAACCATAAATTGTGGTGATAGCATTTTAGATTTTGAAGTCATTACAAATAAATAATAAATTTGCATCGCTAAGAAAAACAAACACAAATGAAAAAACTCCTATTTATTATCGCATTGTTTTCAATCGTAAAAATTAATGCTCAAAATATTACTTGCGCCAATAATAAAGATTACGAAGATGGTAACACTAAGTTTAAAGGTAAAAGCTATGGTCTTGCCATTCAAGCATATGATAAAGCCATTGCCCTAATAGAGGAGGATGCAAAAAAACCTAACTTAAATTACGATATAAAAAAATGCATGGTAGATGTTTATGCCCGCCGTGCAACTTGTTACTATAATACAGGCAATTATACTGCTATGAAAGCAGATGCCGATAAAGTTTTAGCCCTAGATACTGCAAATACCGATGCGCGTGCGCTTTTAGCTTACCCAAAATACAAAGCCGGAAATAAAAAAGAAGCCTGCACCATAATAAGAACGCAAATAATTAAAGGCAGTGAAATTGGCAAAAAAGTTTTTGAAGATTGTTTTTGCTGGACCGAAGGCATGATTCTTTATAAAGACGGGTTAACACAATCTAACTTAAAAAGATACGATGCTGCACTTGTAAAGTTAAACGAAGCCTTAACTATACTTCCAGATTCGGGTGCTATATATGCTGAGCGTGCCAAAGTTTATTTAGAGAAAAATGAACCGGAAAAAGCTATGGCAGATATAGATATGGCTATTGCAAAAAAAACCAAAAACTATAAAGTATATTATTTACGTGCGCAAGCTAATATAAAAGCCGATAAATTAGATTCAGCTTTTGAAGATTTAAACAAATGCCTTGAGCTTAAAAAAGACTATTATGATGGTTATTTATTGCGCGCCGAAGTTGATGAAAAACAAGAAAAGTGGAACAACGCCATTTTTGATTATAACCAACTAATTAAAATGCGCCCTGATTTTGGCATGAATTATTATAAAGTAGCCTTAGTAAAACACAATGGCATGGATGATTTATTAGGTGCCTGCGATATGTTTACAGCGGCAGCCAATCGTGGTGTTGAGGAGGCTAAAGAAATGGCTGCCAATTGTGCTAACCCACGATACATGAAAAAAAATCTAGTAAAGGCAACTAAATAAATTGCAGCTTTTTTTTGCCAATATATTTACAGATGAAAACAATATTCTTTTATCTGCCGAAGAATCTAAGCATTGCATAAAAGTGCTTCGTCATAAAAATGGCGACACTATAAATTTAATTGATGGCAAAGGAAATTTTTACGAAGCAGAAATTACCGATGCCAATCCACAAAAATGCAACGTCAAAATTATCAGTAAAAAACAAGTAGCTGTTGCTAAACCCTATTATTTACACATCGCTATTTCGCCTACAAAAAATGCGGATAGAATTGAGTGGATGCTTGAAAAGTGTACCGAACTTGGTGTTGATGAATTTTCGTTCATCATTTGTAAACGCACCGAAAAGACAGGTGTTAAAACAGAGCGCTTAAAAAAAATTGCCGAAAGTGCAATTAAGCAATCTATCCAGGCTATGCTGCCCGTTATTAATGAAGCACAATCGTTTAAAGATTTTGTTACCAAACATCAAAACACTCCATCAAAATATATTGCACATTGTATTGATGAGGATAAAACTGGTATAAAAGACGCTGTTTTAAAAGTTAAAAGTCTTATTTTAATTGGTCCCGAAGGTGATTTTACAGAAGAAGAAATTAAGCTGGCTACCGAAAATAAATTTCAGCCGCTATCTTTAGGAAATAATCGTTTACGTACCGAAACTGCAGCTTTATATTTAGCAGCGGCATACAAAAATAATTACGAAGGATAAACTAAAAAATGCCGTATTTTTATGGCAGAGTTGGCAATAACGAACCGAAATAATATTAAACAAATGTTTTATGAATGCAGAACGTATTTTTAAAAACAATGAAAAGTGGGTTTTTAATAAACTAAAAATAGATAAAAACTATTTTAATAACCTTTCAAAAGGGCAGAACCCTAATTTTTTATATATAGGTTGTTCAGATAGCAGAGTTAGTGCCGAAGAGTTAATGGGGTTGGCACCCGGAGAAGTGTTTGTACACCGTAATATTGCCAACATGGTTCAAAGTACTGATTTAAGTGCCATGTCGGTTATTAATTACGCCGTAACTCAACTAAATGTTAAACACATTGTTGTTTGTGGGCACTATAACTGCGGGGGTGTAAAAGCAGCTATGCAGTCGGCAGACCTAGGCATTTTAAATCCTTGGCTGCGCAACATAAGAGATGTATATAGATTACATCAAAAAGAACTTGATGCTATAAAAAATATTACCAAACGTTATAACAGACTTGTAGAACTAAATGTACAAGAACAATGCATTAATATTATTAAAACATCTGAAGTGCAAAAAGCGCATAAGGACCGTAAAATAACCGTGCATGGATGGGTGTTTGATGTGAGTACAGGAAAACTCATCGACCTGCGCATTAACTTTCAAAAAATACTGAAAGATATTATGAAAATATATCATATTATCTAATCAATAAGTACCTCTCTTTACTTCTATGTTATAAAGAAACATTCTATTTGTATACTTAACTTAGTGTAATAAAATCACTCATGATTTATTAAGTCTGGTTTTCTTAAAAAATTCCGGCTGCGTTAGTTGTTATCGTTGTTGATGTGTTAAATTGTAAGGTTGTCGACCTTTACTACGTTAAAATCTCTTAAAGAATTTAAAACTCAATACGAAAATGAAAGCGTAGCGTTAACTTTACAAGCTATAACTTAAATAGTTCTAAACGGATACGATAATACATCAATCATATAATAATAAAAGAAATCTGTGCTCACTTGCGCTTGCTTCGTTTTTTCGTTGTTGTTTGTTAACGGACTTGCACAGGTAGCACAGACCTTTTTTAGTAAAATCCTCGCAAACTTTGTGAGGATTTTTAGTTTACCGACACCTCATCCGTAAACTTAACCACTTGTAATAAAATAAGCGCTAAATCGTATAAAAATTGCATTTTTGCAGGAAATTTAAACTTTATGTCAGCTAATAAACTATTTATAAGTGCCATTGCCTTATTATTTGTTTCACAAACAGGATTTGCCCAAAAGAAAAAGAAAGGTGCAGAGGAAACAATTATAGTAAAAACAGATACTGTTTATGTAGATAAAAAACCCGAATTACCTACTCCTAAATTATACCAGGCAACAAACACTAAAAGCAACGATATAACCCATACAAAACTTGAAGTAAAATTTGATTGGCAAAACCAATGGTTATTTGGTAAAGCAACGCTTGACATAAAACCTTATTTCTACTCAGTTAAAAAATTGTATCTAAACGCGCGCGGCATGGATATATACAAAGTGCAATTGGTAAGTGCAAAGGGAAATAGTGATTTAAAATATGTGTACGAAAACGATTCGTTAAAAATTGATTTAGATAAAGAATATACGCGCAATGATAAGTACACGGTGTTTATTGACTACAAATCGAAACCAAACGAATTAAAAACAGGTGGCAGCAAAGCCATTACCGATGACAAAGGTTTATATTTTATTAACCCTAAAGGCGAAGACAAAAGCAAAATGCCTCAAATTTGGACACAAGGCGAAACACAAAGTAACTCAGCTTGGTTTCCTACAGTAGATAGTCCGAATGAAAAATTTACCAATGAAATATATATTACGGTTGATGAAAAATATACTACGCTTTCAAATGGTTTGCTAGCCGACAGCAAAAAAAACACAGATGGCACACGCACTGACCATTGGAAAATGGATTTACCACACTCAGCCTACTTAGTAATGATGGGCATTGGCGAGTTTAAAAAAGTATTGGATACGCCTTGGAAAGGAAAAGAAGTTTCTTACTACGTAGAAGCAAAATACGAGCCTTATGCAAAAAATATATTTGGCTTAACACCCGAGATGATTGAGTTTTTCTCTACCCGCTTAGGCACTCCGTTTGCTTGGCAAAAATACGCGCAAATTGTTGCAAGAGATTATGTATCGGGTGCTATGGAAAACACATCGGCTACTTTGCACGGAGAGTTTGTTTATCAAACCGAACGTGAGTTGCTTGATGGCAGTAAAGGCGAAGATGTTATTTCGCACGAATTATTTCATCAATGGTTTGGTGATTTAGTTACAGCCGAAAGTTGGAGCAACTTATCGTTAAACGAATCGTTTGCAACTTATGGCGAATATTTGTGGCAAGAATATAAACATGGCGTGGATGCAGCTGATGCACATAGCTATGGCAGCCGAATGGGTTACATGATGCAATCATCACAAAAAGACCCACCGCTAATTCGTTTTGCGTACGAAAACCGCGAAGATATGTTTGATGGCATTAGCTATAACAAAGGCGGACAAATTTTACACATGCTGCGCAAACAAGTTGGCGATGATGCATTTTTTGCATCGCTTAAATTATACTTAGAGAAAAATCGTTTTAAAAATGCCGAGGTACACGATTTACGTTTAGCTTTTGAAGAGGTTACGGGCGAAGATTTGAATTGGTTTTTTAACCAGTGGTACATGACCGGCGGGCATCCTATACTAGATATTACATATAGTTACGATGATGCCGCTAAACAAGTAAAAATAAAAGTTGAACAAAAACAAGATTTTGAAGAAAACCCATTATACAAACTACCTGTGTATGTTGATTTATATTTTGGTGATGGTGCAACTAAAACTGTTAGACGCGAAAAAATTACGGTTACACAAGTAAGTCAGGAGTTTAGTTTTGCATCTGATAAAAAACCTGCCTTAATTAATTTTGATGGAGAGAAACAATTGCTTTGCATAAAAAACGAAAATAAAACTACGCTTGATTATGTGTATCAATATAAAAACGCAGCAAAATATTTAGATAGGATAGAAGCACTTAATCAGTTTAAAGATGGTGTTGGCAACACGGCAGTTTATGAAACCGCTAAACTTGCTTTAAATGATAAAATGGCCGACCTTAGAACAAAAGCCATAAAACTTTTTGAAGAAGTGGAAGGGGCAAAACTTGCAGAAATAAAACCCTTGTTAGTTAAGTTAGCGCAAAGCGATGAAAAAACAAAAGTACGTGCCGAGGCTATTAGCTTTTTAGCTAAACACTATAAAGGCGATGCAGATGTGAAAGCCATTTACACAACCGCATTATCAGAAAAATCATATGCGGTTGCAGGTGCCGGTTTAGATGCCTTGGCAAAAGAAAATCCGCAAGCCGCCATGCAAAAAGCAAAAGAGTTGGAGAATGAAGACAGCGATAACATACGCTTTACCATTATGGAACTTTACACTAACAATGGCGATGATAAAAACAACGATTTTTTTGTAAAACAAAAAGACAATTTTACGGGTTTTGAAGCCATTGGTTTTGTAAATAACTACGGGCAATTTTTAAAACATTGCACTAAAGATGAAACCGTGCTTAGTGGTGCTGCCCTTATAAAAACCTATACCGAAAAAGGAAAAAATGTTTATGTAAAATATTCGGCGCAAAAAGCCTTGAAAGATTTGATGAGAATGTATCAAGATAAAGAAGATGAACTAACTTCTAAATTAGAAGACATTAAAAAACAAAATGGAGATGCTACTTTGGTAAACAACCAACTTACTACGGTTACAGCAACCAAAAACAAATTAAAAGAGATATACGATTCTTCTAAATCGTAAACCGAAATTTACTTAAATAAAAAAGCCTGCTTAAATATTAAGCAGGCTTTTTTATTATTATGTATACTCCTATAGTTTACTATTCTGTGTGCTTAGTTGCTATGGGTCTTTTGTTTCTTGACCACTCGCTCCAAGAACCAACATATAGTTTTGGAAACTCAATGCCTGCATAAGCCATTGCCAAAATTGTGTGACAAGCCGTTACACCTGAGCCGCAATGAATAATTACATTTTCCATTTTTTTACCTACCAGGGCTTCCAAATATTTATCGCGCAGTTCGGTTGGAGATAAATAAAACCCGTCAGCATTTAAATTACTTGTAAACGGTATGTTTACAGCTCCCGGAATGTGGCCTGCAATTAAATCTATAGGCTCTTTATCACCATCATAACGTACTTTATCTCTTACATCAATAACAATTGCATTAGTATCCTTAACTGCATTTGCCACCTCATCTATTTCTGCAAGTGGCAACAACCATTTACTTATTTTGTATGCTTCTGTATTATGTGGTATTTCTTCATTCGAACTTAATTTTAACCCTGCTTTAATGGCAGCATCAAGTCCGTCATCAAGCACCTGTACTTTGTTATGACCAACAGATTTAAGCATCCACCAAAAACGAGCCGCTGCATTAGACCCATTTTTATCATCGTATATAATTACATGCCTTTCGGGTGTTATACCGAGTTGCGTTAAAACCTGAGCGAACTGAGCAGGGTTTGGCAATGGATGTCGCCCACCCAGTGATGGGTCAGATTTGATGCTTGCCAGTTGCGTATTTAAATCAACAAATAAAGCCCCTTCTAAATGACCCTTTTCATATTGCTCCTGCGCATTCGCTCCTGCCCTCGCATCTATAAGAGTAATATTAGATGCGTTTTTAAAAGATAATAATTCTTTTGCTTTTATAATAGGAGATACTTTTTGTGTCATACTTAAGTAATTACTTACTTAAAATCTTAAACTCGGTACGGCGGTTTTGTTGGCGGCCATCATCGGTATCATTTGTAGCAATAGGCACAGTTTCGCCATATCCTTTAGCTTCTAAACGAGCCGTTGCAATGCCCTTAGTAATTAAATAATTTACCACCGATTGCGAGCGTTGTTGCGATAGTTTCATATTATAATCATCACTTCCCTTACTATCGGTATGACTGCCTAATTCTATTCGCAGAGTTGGGTTATCGGTAAGTAGTTTTATTAACCTGTCTAACTCATTAGCTGATTCAGGGCGAATGGTTGCTTTATCAAAATCAAAAAATATGTTGCGTAATACAATAGACTTACCCACATCAATTTTCTTCAATTCAATATTTTTTTCTACTTCCTGAAAATCAGCTGTGGCTGGTAAGTCAAAATTTTCTGAGTGAAATAAATAGCCATCTTTTTTAACTGCTATACCATAATTTTTTCCCGACGGTAACGATACTAAATATTTACCTGTTGCACTGTTTGAACTAAAAGTAGCCAGTAATTCATTTTTTTCGTTATCAATTAATTCAATCTGTGCTCCTAAAGGCAATTTAGTTTGCTCATCGCTTATAACGCCTTTTAGCATGGTCATTTTAGGGCCTTTGCTTACAATTTTTTCTGCTTTAAAATCGCTTATAGGTGCGGCTACGCTGGCTAATAAATTATCTTCATTCATTAGCATAGGTGTTTTTTCGGGGCCCAAAAATGTAATTCTATAAATATCAGTTTTACCAAAACCACCTTGCTTAGCCGAGGCAAAATAACCATGATAGCCGCTTCCGCTAATTACAAAAAACACATCATCTTCAGGTCCGTTAATTGGGTAACCTAAATTTTCGGGTGTGCTCCATTTACCGTTTTCAAATACCGATTTAAAAATATCGTAACCACCCATGGTGTTATAACCCTTTGAACTAAAATAAATTGTTTTTCCATCCGGGTGCATAAACACTCCTTCTTCCGGATATTTAGTATTTAAAGTTGGCCCAACATTTTGTGCCATGCCCCAACCACCTTTACCATCGGTTTGACAAACATATAAATCGCCATCACCTATACCGCCTTCGCGATTACTGATAAAATAAAGTTGTTTACCATCGTACGATATACTCACTGATGTTTCGTGTGCTTTTGAGTTTACATTTTTACCTAAATGTTCGGGCTTTGACCAAGCACTTCCTTGTAAATGACTCACGTATAAATCGCCGCCATCTTTTTCTTTAAATCGGTAAATAAACATGGTAGTTCCATCAGCCGATAAACCTGCTGTGGCATCGTGGTCTTCTGTATTAATGGTTGGCCCCATGTTTTGTGCCGGAGTCCATTGTCCGTTAATTTTGTTCGATAAATATATGTCTTCGTAAAAACTTCCATTATCATCTTTTTTTCCGCCGGTAGAATTATCTCGGCACGAAGTAAAAATAACCATAGACTCATCGGCATTAATAAACGCACTATATTCAGGAAATACCGTGTTGATGGAAGAACCCAAATTATCTACAAATGTACGTACCGGATGCGCCATAAATTCTTTTCCACTTTTGCACTCGCCTATTTTTTTTGTTAGCTCTTCTAAAAAAGGGCCATTGTCTTTTGCTTTTGTGCTAACGTACGTACGTGCAAGCTCATAATATTTAATGGCTTCATCCCATTTTAAATTTAACTGGTTTGCCCAAGCCAAGGCATATACATCATCGGGCTCGTTAGCCGTTGGGTTTAATTTATAGGCAGTCTCTAAACACTTAAGTGCTTTTTCCGACCTGGGTTCAAAAACAAAATAAATATAGCCTAACATAAAATTAAGCTGGTCGTTATTGGGGTTAAATGCCTGCGCTTTTTCTAACAAAGGCAAAGCTTGCTGAAAATAAATATCGCCTGAGTGCGCATAATCATGTCGGCTTACCGGATAGTATTTGTGTATGGCCACATACTGTTCTAATAAAAAATCGTATTCTTTTTTACCTAAATCAAAAGCATCTTTACCATCATCAAAAGCTTTTTTAGCTTCTTTCATTTCGTCTTTTTGATTAGGGAAATGCGCTTTATCAAAAGGCACACTTTGCGCATAGGCTAAAAAACCAAATGCAGTTATGCAAATAAACGACCCAATTATTTTTTTAAAATTTTTCATACTACTTGTTATAAAAATAAATTAATCGCACAAACCACTTGAATAATTTTTACCCACAGCCATGCCCAATTTGGCAGCTTGTTTCCAATCAGAGCAAGCGCCTGATTCGTCTTTCAGCATTTGGCGGGCAATGCCACGGTTTATATAAACAGCGGCAGCGTTTTCATCAATAAATAATGCTTTGGTACACCAGCTTTCTGCACTTTTAAAATCTTGTTTTTTAATGTAGGCCGATGCCAGATTATTCATAGCCAATACATAATCCGATTTTATTTTTAAAGCTGCATTAAAATCGCCTATAGCACCCGCTACATCGCCACTATTTAATTTAGCCGAGCCTCGGTTGTTTAAGGCTAAATAATAATCGGGTTTTGCAGCAATGGCTTTATTGTAAGCATCTATGGCACCCGCGTTATCGCCTTTACTGCGTTTAGCCGAACCTAAATTATTTAAGGCGATATATAATTTGCCATCGGCAGCAACTGCTTTATCATAATCGGTAACAGCACCCGGTTCATCGCCCAATTGTTTTTTGGCCGACCCTCTATCGTTATACGCATAAGCATAATCGGGTTTTGCAGCAATGGCTTTATCATAATCGCTAACAGCATCTTTATACTCTTTGGCTTCAAATTTTATTTGTCCGTGCAGGTAAAATGCTTTGGCTAATTTATTATCAAGGGCAACCGCCTTCTCTAAATTTTGTGCTGCAGAATCTTTTTTACCCAGGTTATAAAAACTTTCGCCCTTACCAAAATAAGCATCGGCAGATGGTTTTATGGCATTAGCCAAATTAAAATCTTCGATAGCACCTGCATTATTTTTGCTTTCGTACTTAGCAAAACCACGACTTAAAAAAGCTTTTTCGAAAGTTGGGTTAAGTGTTACAGCTTTAGTGAAATTATCGATAGCAGCAGGATACTCTTTTTTACCCATCGTTTCTAAACCCATGTTATAAGCGTTTTCAGCTTCTTGCTCAGGTGTTAAAGCGGTTTTTATTTTAACGGTATCTTGTGCTTGCAGCGTAAAACAAAATACAAAAGCAATTAGTGTGATAAATATTTTTTTCATCTGTTTTGTTGTTTAGATAGGCGAATAAATATATGAATTTAATTTAAAAAACACCTTATTGTGATAAACAGATAATGGGCTGGTAATATGGTTGTTATAAATAAAAAACGATGGGTTAATTCCGGAAGAAACCAGGGTTAACTCAGAAGAAACCCCGATTATTCAGGAAGAAACCCCATTTACTCCGGAAGAAACTACACAAAGTAAAGTAAACAAAAGTAAAAGAAAGAAAAATAAAAAAAAGGAAAGAGAAAGTAAAACACACACACTCGCGCGTGTGATTTTTTCAATCCTTAATTTTAATTTTTTAATGCTATTTATAGTTCATAAAAATCGATTTTAAGCCACTTTAAATATAAAACAAAGGTTTGCGCCCATTAAGCAAGAAACACCTTTACAAGCCAAGGAAATGTGTTTTTTAATTGCCGCTTAAAAAGTAAATTTCGGATCGTTTTTTTTGACCGCTGTATACTTTTACATTACTTTGTTATGATGTAAAAATCAGGAAGCAATTACTTCTTTATGCTTTTTAAAATTTAATTTAAAAGCTAAAATGCCTGTGGCATAAAATGGCATTTTTACAAATTCCCAAGTGTTTATTTGTTGAAAACCTCCTTTTACAATAAACGAAAACCGTTTTACGTTATAAGCCAAAACAATGCCCGCTTTTATATTTATTTTTTGATAATTCGTATTGGGATTTACATTACTATTATCTTTATAATAATCGGGATTATAATGCACTTTGTTGTGCCATAAAAAATTAGCCGATAAATCAGCGGCAATAGTGTACTTATCCGTATAAATGCCGGGTAAAAGACATATCTCAGTAATAATTTCATGAAAATCAAACAAGGATAAATGTTTTTTTACCGATGATGAAATAATGGCAATGGGGAGCCTGAAATTATTTTTTTTAAAAATATCAAACTGAAATCCTTTTCTAAAAACAAAACGAGTATAGTACTTGGCATTTACAGGCGAGCTAAAACTTATAATGCCATCTATGTTGCGTTTTAGTTTTTTAAAGTAGCGGGTATGATTTAAACCATATGTAATATTGGCAAACGACTCAGAATAACCAGAGCCAACAAAAAACTGATTATGATGCTCACCAAGATTTGTAACCAGCTGTGCTTTAACCGGGGTATAAAATATAAAACTTAGTAGCAGGCAAACAAGACCTTTTTTTGACAAACTCACGACTGAAAATTGTCGTATAAAGATATAACATTAAAATCCAATTTTGCCTCATAGGGCGTTAAAAACACTTCAGTATTAGGGTGTTTTTTTAGTTTTACCGTAATCAAAATTGGGTTCCCATAGCTCAATTTTGTTGCCTTCTATGTCCATTATATGCACAAACTTACCATAGTCGTAGGTTTCAATTTTGTCAACAATGGTTACGTCGTCTTTTTTTAGTTGTTCAACTAAACCAACCAGGTTTTCAACCCGGTAGTTAATCATAAACTCCTTAGTTGAGGGGTCAAAATAATGTCCGGTTTCTTTAAAAACACTCCACTGTGTAACACCTTTTTTTGTTGTATCATCTTTTTCTAACCATTCAAAACGTACACCGTAATCATCAGTATCAAAACCTAAATGTGTTTTATACCAGTCTTTAACTTTAGCGGGCTCTTTACATTTAAAAAATATACCGCCAATGCCGGTTACTTTTTTTGGTACATGGTTAGTTTCTGTTTTTTTAACCTCAACCTTGTTATTTGTTTGCTTTGTAATAAATGCATGGCAAAAAAAACCTAACCAAAAAGCTACTGCAATGGCTAAAAGTAATGTAATAGTTTTGTTCATAAGGTTGTTTTGTTATTCAAACATTTCTAGCTGCGTATTTTTAGTTGCAGCATATATTTTACTGTTTTCTAATTTTAATAAAAGTTCTTTATTTTCCATTCCTCCGGCAAAGCCTGTTAAGTCGCCCGATGCGCCAATAACACGGTGGCAAGGTGCAATTATAGAAATAGGATTTTTTCCGTTGGCAGCGCCAACCGCCCTAACCGATTTTGGATTGTTTAACTGCGCTGCTATTTGCCCATAACTTCTTGTTTCGCCATACGGTATAGTTAACAAAGCTCGCCACACTTGCTTTTGAAAATCGGTGCCAATAAAATCAAGTTTTATATCAAACTGTTTTCTTTGTCCTGCAAAATATTCGTTTAATTGTTTTTCGGTTTCTACAAGTATTGGGTGATCAATTTTTTCGATAGAACTTTTTATGTGTGTTCTATTTGGTTTTTCTCTCTCCCAAAGTACACCAACCAAACTGTCATTGCCGGCAAACAATTTAAGCTTACCAACAGGTGAATTTAT
>Ga0209622_1000039_pt1 | contig 13466 bp, 10 predicted proteins | sample TexAe_OM3H0_M2_FD_187943 | JGI IMG/M metagenome (GOLD analysis project Ga0209622, IMG submission 187943) | Forest soil microbial communities from Davy Crockett National Forest, Groveton, Texas, USA - Texas A ecozone_OM3H0_M2 (SPAdes) (version 2) | ecosystem: Environmental > Terrestrial > Soil >...
CGGAAGCTCACGCTTCTGCATCAACTCAACTTCGGCTGCGAGCTCTGGATATTGAGTGCGGTAGGACTGAAAGAGTTCAGTCCACTTCCGCCGGCTTTCAGCGCCACGTTCTCCGATGCCGGCTTTAAAGTGGTCGTACACGCCGTCGGGGACAAAGAACTTTGCGTCTTCAGGGAATCCATAGGCCTTCTTGCACAGCCGAACTTCGTCTTCCCCGAGCGGCTCTCCATGCGCAGCGGCGGTGTCCTGCTTGTGTGGTGAACCGTACCCGATATGACTGTCGAGAACAATGAAGGTGGGGCGGCCTTTGGTCTTTCGAAAGACCTCGAGGGCTTGTTCAATCCGGTCGATGTCATTCGCATCACCGACGCGCAGCACGTTCCAACCGTAGGCGAGGAACCGACCTGCAACGTCTTCGGTGAACGCGATGCGCGTGTTGCCTTCGATCGTGATGTGATTGTTGTCGTAAATCCAGCACAGATTGTCGAGCCCCAGATGTGCAGCCAGTGATGCAGCCTCCGACGCGATTCCTTCCATCAAGCATCCGTCACCGCAGACGCTATAAATGTTGTAGTTGAAGATGTCGAAGCCAGGCCGGTTGTAGCGGTGGGCGAGCCATTTTTCAGCGATTGCCATGCCAACGCTTGTGGCCACACCCTGCCCGAGTGGGCCAGTCGTAGTCTCGACACCTGAGACCCAGTGGTATTCAGGATGGCCGGGAGCCTTGCTGTCGAGTTGGCGGAAGCGGCGAATATCGTCGAGCGTGACCGAAGGTTGCCCCAATCTTTCATAGTCGGCATTCACAGCTTGAACGCCTGTGAGATGAAGCGCAGACCAGAGCAACATGGAGGCATGGCCGTTTGACAGCACGAAGCGGTCGCGATTGGGCCAGATGGGGTCCTGCGGATCAAAGTTGAGCGCACGATTCCATATCGTGTAGACGAGCGGCGCGAGCGCCATGGGCGTTCCGGGATGACCGGAATTGGCCTGCTGCACGGCGTCGATGGACAATGTGCGAATCGTGTTGATGCACAACTGATCTAGTTCTGCGGCGCTCAGTTTCTCAACTGGGGCTATTGCGGTACTCATGACTGCCCTCCGTAATAATTTTGAAAATCGTGTTTTGCCAGTTACGCTGGCACTCCTGGAGCCTCTGCATCAACTCCGTTAGGTGCCTCTTTCTCGAGTGCAGCAACTTTGCCCAGGCGTCGCAAGTGGCGATCCACCTGGCTGAATTCAGCTGCAAGAAAGGTTTCGACAAGGTCCCAGGCAAGCATGGTTCCCATGACCCGCCCACCGAGACAAATAATGTTCATGTGGTCGTCCTCGACTCCTTGCCGAGCCGAGAAGTGATCATTGATCAAGGCGGCGCGAACTCCAGGGATCTTATTGGCGCAGACGGAAGCACCGACGCCGCTACCACAAACCGCAACTCCGCGCTGTAGCCTTCCTGACGCCACTTCCCGCGCCAATGAAGTCACAAAATCCGGGTAGTCGTCGCCTGGCTCGAGCCGATTTGCACCGAAGTCAACAACATCATGACCCGCGGCAGTAAGACGGCCGCAAAGATCCTCTTTCAGTCCAAACCCACCGTGATCGGCGGCGATTCCAATGCGCATAATGCTCTCCTTTTATCGGGTAGAATGAGCCGGCTTCACCCGGATCAAGCCACTTCCATCTTCGACTCACTAACAACTTGGCCGGCGGCAGCACGATCGGCCAAAACTACGGCACGATCCCCGCTTAAGCGGCCTGCTGGAATGGAAACATCTCCAGCTTGCAGACGGGTAAGCATTCCTGCCTTTTCGGCTCCGGTTACTACCCACAGCACGCGACCCGAGCGGCTGATGAGGGGATACGTCAGCGTCATGCGGCGACGTCCCTGGTAGATTCCTGTAAGTGCGACATCTGTATTTGTCACATTGAGGACCGCGTCCCCCGGCACTAGCGACGCGGTGTGGCCGTCGGGACCAAGTCCCAAATGAACGAGGTCGAGTACTGGTGGTGAACCTGCGACTTCGGTGAGAGCCTGCGCATATTGGACGCAAGCGCTTTCCAAATTGCTGGCTCCCACCGGCATGGCATGGATCTGATCAGGGCGCAAAGGCGCATGCTCAAGCAGACTTTCGCGCAGATGAGTCAGATTTCTGTCGGCGTCGCCTTCAGGTGCAACTCTTTCGTCCACCTGGAAGACATGTACGTGTTTCCAGGGAACATCTTGCTGCGCGAGATGACGAAGCATGACCCATGGGGTCTTGCCCCCGCTCACGGCCATGACAAATTTGCCGCGAGTAGCAACCGCATCTCGGGCCTCTTTGGCGATGAGCTTCGCAGCTGCGAGTGCGACGGCGTCGGCATCGGAATGGATTTCAATCTGCATTATGCCGCCTCGCTGGCAACCTTGAATGCTTTCTTCTCGCTCGGATTGTTCCAACCCCCAGGTGGCGTGACTCGATCAACTTCGTTCGGGCCCCAGCTTCCTGGCGCATACTGATAAACAGGCGTTCTCTGTTTCAGCACCGGTTCCACGATCCGCCATGCTTCTTCGACGTAGTCCTCACGCGCGAATAAGGTGCTGTCTCCCGCCATCGCCGCCCCGAGCACGCGTTCGTACGCATCCATTTCATCCGCGCGCGGAGAATGGCTGGCCACCATTTCGCCAGTTTGCAGCGCCAGCCCTTCCGCGTCAGGAGCTAGGTTCATCATCCCCATTGCGATTGTGAGCTCTGGACTCAAACGGAGCCGGAGATGGTTTTCAACCAACTGGCTGTCGGGAATCAGTGTCGGTGGCTTACGAAACTTGGCGACAATCTCGGTGCAAGTTGTGGGCAAGCACTTGCCGGCGCGAATGTAAAATGGCACGCCTTTCCAACGCCAGGAATTGATTTCAATCTTCACTGCGGCGAAGGTCTCGGTTTGAGAATCTTTCGCCACGCCGTTTTCGTCACGATAGCCGCGGAATTGACCACGCACCAGGTCCTGTGCCTCGATGGCTGGAATCGCTCGCAAGACCTTGACTTTCTCGTCACGAAGCGAATCGCTATCCGAACGGACCGGCGGCTCCATGGCGAGATTCGATAACACCTGAAACAAGTGGTTCTGGACAACGTCGCGGATGGTTCCCGTCTGGTCATAGAATCCGCCGCGGCCCTGGACCCCGAAGTCCTCTGCCATCGTGATCTCGACGCTCTCGATAAAATTGCGGTTCCAAAAGGACTCCACAAAAGTGTTGGCAAACCGGAACGCCAAGACGTTGTTGACGGCTCGCTTGCCTAAGTAATGATCGATGCGAAAGATGTCGCCTTCCTCGAAGGTGCCAAGCAGAACCTTGTTGAGTTCCTGCGCGGAAGCGAGGTCATGGCCGAAAGGCTTTTCCACGATGACTCGCGCGCCGCGGCCACAGTTCGACGCCGACAAGTGCTCGACGACGGTTTCGAACAGGACCGGCGGAATTGCCAGGTAATGCGCAGGCCGCTGTGCGTCTCTAAGCTCGTTACGGAGTTGGGTGAAGGTCGACGGATCCTGGTAGTCGCCGTCCACATAGCGTAACAACCCGATCAACTTTTCGAATGCCACGGGATCGAGGCCGCCATGCTTCTCCAAACTGTCTTTCGCACGCGCGCGAAGCTGATCGAGATTCCATCCAGCTTTGGCCACGCCGACCACAGGAACGTTGAGGTGTCCTCGTTTCACCATAGCCTGCAGGGACGGAAATATCTTTTTGTAGGCGAGATCGCCGGTAGCGCCGAAGAAAACGAGCGCGTCTGAATGCAAACTGGTCATGAATAGCTCTCCCTTAAGCAGCTTCAGATTTTTCTTTAGGTTTTTCCAGGTGCCCGCCAAATTCGAAACGCATTGCGGACAGGAGTTTGTCGGCATAGTCTGCTTCACCGCGTGAACTGAAGCGCTCGTAAAGCGAAGCGGTGAGAACCGGGGTTGGCACCGCTTCATCGATTGCCGCTTTGATTGTCCAGCGGCCTTCGCCGGAATCCGACACGCGGCCGGCGAACTTCGAAAGCCCGGGATCTTGAATCAAGGCGGTTGCCGTCAGGTCCAGCAGCCACGAGGCGATCACACTGCCCCGGCGCCACACTTCCGCAACGTCCCGCAGATTGAAATCGTACTGGTAATGTTCAGGGTCCCGCAGCGGGGTTGTTTCCGCGTCCACGCCATGAAGTTGCTTGCCAACATTCGCTGAGCGCAACACCGACAGCCCTTCTGCGTAGGCCGCCATGACTCCGTACTCAATTCCGTTGTGGACCATTTTGACGAAGTGGCCGCCACCGTTGGGGCCGCAGTGCAGATAGCCCTGCTCAGCGGTGCCGTCGAGTTTTTCGCGCCCCGCGGTGCGCGATATATCACCGATTCCCGGAGCTAGCGCCGAGAAGATCGGGTCGAGATGCTGAACGATATTCTTTTCGCCACCGATCATCATGCAGTAGCCACGTTCGAGACCCCAAACGCCACCGCTGGTGCCCACATCCACGTAGTGAATCTGTTTGGGAGCGAGGTCTTTTGCGCGCTTAATGTCGTCAATGTAGTAGGAGTTTCCGCCGTCGATGAGGATGTCACCTGCCTCGAGGTGCGGCAACAGATCGGAGATCGTCTGATCGACCGCCGCAGCTGGTACCATGAGCCACAGCACACGTGGCTTCGCTAGTTTTTTCATGAGATCGACAAGAGAATCAGCTCCGACTGCATTCTCTGTGACTAATTCACTCACAACCTGTGGAGATCGATCGAACACCACGCAACTGTGTCCTTTTTTAATCAGCCGCCGCACCATGTTGGCGCCCATCCGGCCCAGCCCTATCATTCCAAGTTGCATAAGCTCTCCTCTTCAAAAAAAGTCGTTTGATTCACTGTGTTACTTGCATCACTGAGTTACGCAGTGACTCCATCGCCGCCGCTACACTTTTGTCAGTGCCGAAGACTGACGTACCTGCGACAAGAACGTTGGCTCCCGCCGCAACTGCCATTGGAGCCGTCACCGCATCAACGCCGCCGTCGACTTCTAGATCACAATCGGGGTTGAACTGATCAATGATTTCCGCGACCCGCCGAATCTTGGTCAAAGTTGATCGCAGAAAGTGCTGGTGCCCGAAACCCGGATTCACCGTCATGACTAATACCTGGTCGAGATCCGGAAGAATGTCTTCCAGAACTGCGGCAGGGGTTGCTGGATTTATTGCCACTCCGGCGCCTTTTCCAAGTGCCTTAATGCGCTGCACTGTGCGGTGCAAATTGTTGTTTCCTTCCCAATGAACGAGAAATGACGTCGAACCCGCCTCGGCAAACTCGTCGAGGAAACAATCCGGATTGGAAATCATCAAGTGCGTCTCAAACGGCAGGCGCGTGACTCGGCGAAGCGACTGTACAATCGGCGCTCCGATGGCGATGTTGGGGACGAAATGTCCGTCCATCACATCCACATGAATCCGATCGGCTCCCACCCGCTCGGCTTCTGCAACTTGCTCACCCAGGCGAGCAAAGTCGGCCGCAAGAATCGACGGAGCGAGTTTGATCAGATCGTGTTGCATGTTGCAAATTTCTCTCTAGCTCACCATTTACTCAGTTGTCGTTCCCCATAGTTCGAAAATGTTCACACATTCCGAGAGAGACGTGCGTTTTGGAGACTGCTCAGGCCACGGTTCCCACCGCGCTAGGCCTGACCGATTCACCGTGGAACAGTCGTAAGCGCGCGCTGACCACCTGCTTCACAGAATCTACGACTGGCCGCAGAATCTTATAGGGCACGACTTCATTGGAGTCTCGGGCCAGGCTTGCTGCCAGTGACTCCCGCCAGGCGACACGCAGTTCGGTATTGATGTGAATGATGTTGATTCCCGAGCCGATTGCCTTGCGAAAATGTTCATCGTCGGTCCCTGACCCGCCATGTAGCGTGAGAAAGACCCCGGCCGCTCGCTTGATTTGCGCAATTCTTTCGAGATCCAGATGCTTCTTGGCTTTTCCCTCCACCATGCTTTTAAGCATGCCGTGCCGGTTGCCAACGGAGGGAGCGAGGATGTCAATTCCGGTTGCCTCGACGAATTGTCGGGCTTCCTCGGGTGTCGTGAGCTTGCTAAAGTCGGCCTGAGCGCTTTCGTGGATTTCGGATCCGGTACCTATATCGCCGATCTCACCTTCGGCAAGGATTGCGGGATTGATCGCCTTGATCGCTTGAACCGTTTCTTTCGTTCGAGCCACATTTTGGTCAAAGGGCAATGCGGAAAAATCAACGCCCACAGAGTCAAAGCCCGCATTAGCCGCTTCCACTGCTTTCGCCAAGGAATGTGTATGGTCTGCATTGAGAAAGACCGGTACGTCCGATTCCTGGCGCAGGCTTTTCACCAGAGCGGCCAATTGGCGCGCACCAAAGAACTCCCGCTCTCCTTCGGAGGCGCCGACGAATACCGGAAGTTTTGTCTCAGATGCGGCCGCGATCACCGCTTTCAACAAGACGTGGTCGGCGACATTGAAATGTCCGAGCGCCGCGCCTTCTGTTTGCAAACGCGTCAAAACCTCGCGCAGCGTATCTTTGGTCGTGTTCCTGAGAGTTCCAATTGCCGTCATTGCTGCTCCTTAAATTTGCGGTAACGCCGAATTAAAGTGTTGGTGGAGCTGTCGTGATTCAGCACGGGCTCTGCTGGGTTCTCGAGTTCGGGAATGATGCGTTGCGCGAGAACTTTTCCGAGTTCCACACCCCATTGATCGAACGAATCAATGTTCCAGATGACGCCTTGAGTGAAGACCGAGTGCTCGTAAAGAGCGATGAGCTTGCCCAGGGTTTCGGGGGTGAGCCGGTCCGTGAGAATCGTATTGGATGGGCGATTGCCTTCAAACACGCGATGCGGCACCAGCCACTCCGGAGTGCCCTCTGCTTTCACTTGCTCTGGCGTCTTACCAAATGCCAGCGCCTCCGCTTGAGCGAAAACATTTGCGAGCAGCACGTCATGATGGCGGCCCAGCGGATTGAGCGGCTTCCCAAAGCCAATGAAGTCGCAGGGAATGATGCGGGTGCCTTGATGGATCAGCTGATAAAAAGAGTGTTGGCCGTTGGTCCCGGGTTCACCCCAGTAGATGGGACCTGTGTCGTGACTGACTGCTTTTCCATCGAGCGTGACATGCTTCCCGTTGCTTTCCATCGTTAGTTGCTGCAAATAAGCGGGAAAGCGTTTCAGGTACTGTTCGTAGGGCAATACAGCGACAGTGTCTGCACCGAGGAAGTCGTTGTTCCACACCGCTAGCAGGCCCATCAGAACCGGCAGATTGGCTTCAAATGGAGCGGTGCGGAAGTGCTCATCCATTTCATGGAAGCCGCTCAGCATGGCGCGGAAGTTCCCGGGACCGATGGCAATCATTGTTGATAGGCCAATGGCCGAATCCATCGAATAGCGTCCGCCAACCCAATCCCAAAATCCGAACATGTTGGCGGTGTCAATACCGAACTTTGAGACCTCCGCTGCGTTCGTCGAAACGGCGACAAAATGTTTTGCGACCGACTTTTCTTCGCCACCCAGTCCGGCCAGCGACCAGGCGCGAGCGGTCTGAGCATTCGTCATGGTTTCGAGAGTGGTGAACGTTTTTGACGAGACAATGAATAGGGTCTCCGCCGGATCGAGATCCTGCACCGCCTCGGCGAAGTCGGTTCCATCGACATTCGAGACAAAGCGAAAGGTCATCGAGCGTTCCGAGTAGTGCTTGAGCGCCTCGTACGCCATGACCGGACCGAGGTCGGAGCCGCCGATTCCTATGTTGATCACATTTCGGATGCGCTTGCCGGTATGACCTTTCCATTCGCCGCCGCGTACACGATTCGAGAAATCAGCCATGCGGTCCAGCACCGCATGAACTTCGGGTACTACATCCTTTCCATCCACAAGGATCGATTTATTTTTCGGAGCACGCAGGGCTACATGCAGTACCGCCCGCTTCTCGGTGATGTTGATCTTCTCGCCGCTAAACATGGCGTCGATGCGCGCCCGCAGGCCGGATTCTGTGGCAAGTTGGAGAAGGAGCTTGAGAGTTTCGTCAGTAGCGCGATTCTTGGAATAGTCGAGGTATAGACCGATCGCTTCCACGGCCATGCGCTGCCCGCGCTTTGCATCGTCTGCGAATAACTGCCGCAAGTGGAGTTTTGAAACTGTTTTGTAGTGAGACGTCAGTGCTTTCCACGCGGATTGTTTGATCGCTTGTTTCTTAACTTGTGGTTGAGGGCTTGCTGCCATTCTGATCTCCTTCTTGTTCTCATTCTTGTTGAAACCTCGTCACGCGAACTAAACCGCCGCGAGGGATGCTTTTTCTTCGTCCCGTTTCTTGACGGTATTCAGACTCTGCAGTCCGAATGTGGCAGCCCCAAGAAGAGCTGCGCGCGTAGTGATGACGTGAATCGGAATTTGCTCCATTAAATCTTTGAAGCGGCCCTTCCTCGTAAAAGTCTCTACGAACTTTGGTTCTTGCAAGAACTTCACGAGGTGAAGGGCAATGCCGCCAGCCAAGTAAACTCCTCCCGTTGCCAGAACTTTCAATGCGAGATTGCCAGCCTCGCTCGCCAGGATTGAGACGAGCAAATCGACCGTTGCCAGGCACAAGTCGCTTGGATGTTGCGGATCGAGAGCTGCCTCAACAATGGCTTTTGTGTGATCTTTGGCGGATGCAATCGACCGAGCACTCTCCGGTCGTTCGGCCATGTTTTCCTCATCGCGTAAGAATTCATAGAGGTTGGGAACGCCGATTCCGGAGCAGACACGCTCTACTCCCACGTGTCCGAAACGCGGAAGCATATATTGCAGCAATCGAATTTGAAGCGCATCCGTTGGAGCAAAATCGCAGTGCCCGCCCTCGGAGCCATGAGCAATGTACTCGGCGCCGTCCCACGTCAGAAACGATTCTCCCAAGCCGGTACCCGGTGCAATGACCGCTATTGGGCCATTTGCCACCGGCTCTCCTTTGGTTATTGTGATCATGTCCTCGGCGCGTAAGGCCGGGACCGCACGTGCGACCGCCTCGAGATCGTTCAACAGGTGAGCGGCTTTCAGCTTTAATTCGTGCGCCAGCGTGCCCTCATCCAAGACCCAGGGCAAGTTTGTGGTCTTCACGTGACCATTGATTACAGGGCCCGCAACATCGAAAGACGCGACATCCACCGTCATGTTCACTTTAACGAGAAATTCCGCGACCATCGCCTGCAAGCTGGGATAGTCGGCGCTATGGAAAGTGGTTTGAGCCAAGGGTGCGTGCGGTCCGGACTCGGGCGAATAGATCGCCAAGTCTGTTTTCGTACCGCCGATGTCGCCTGCAATCAGCATTGTCAACTCCCAGTCGCTTATCTAAGCGGTCGCATATCGCTCGCTATTCGGTTTCGATCCACTGACGGCGTAGTACAAGATGTACAGGTAGCAGATCACTGGAACGAAGAAAGCATGATGAATTCCGATGTGATCGGCGATCACACCCTGAAGTAGAGGGACAATTGCGCCCCCCACGATGGCCATATTCAGAATGCCGGACGCATTTCCCGTCAAGGGACCGAGTTCGGCTACTCCCAGGCTGAAAATTGTCGGAAACATGATGGAATTGAAAAAGCCGACGGCCAGGATGGTCCACATGGCAAAGTGCCCGTGAGTGAGCATTGATAGAGTAAGCAGCAATGAAGTACAAATCGCGAATGCACCCAGCAGGCGCCCGGCTTTAAACCTACGCAATAGTCCCGCGCCGAGAAAACGGCCGATCATCGCACCGCCCCAGTAGAACGACACATACCCCGCGGCGCTCTTTGCCGACAACCCCGCAATGTCTTCCTGACCGAAATAGTTCACCAGGAAGCTTCCGATGGAGACCTCTGCGCCTACATAGGCAAAAATCGCGAGTGCGCCAAAAAAGAGGTTGGGATGTTTCCAGACCGAATCAGCGCCTTTCGCCTCAGGCCGGTATTCGGCGTGTTCAATGGTCGGCAACTTAGAGGTCGCAATCAGGGTCGCCAGGAGCAGCAAGGCTATTCCGATCACGGTGTAAGGCATCTTTACAGACGCGGCTTCTTGCACGCGATAGAAATGCAACGCTGTTGGCGAGAGGGCGTTCATTTCTTCAATCGTCAAAGGAGCGGCAGCCAGGATCAGCAGTCCCCCGAGTTTAGGGGCAATCGTGGTGCCAAGCGAATTAAATGCCTGCGTCAGGTCTAAGCGGCTCGAAGCGGTTTCTGCTTTTCCGAGCACTACTACATAAGGGTTGGCTGCCACCTGCAAGCCGGTGATGCCAGCTGCCAATACAATGAACGCGCCCAAGAACAGCGGGAAGGAAGCGGTAGAAGCCGCCGGCAAGAACAAAAACGCGCCCGCCGCCATGCAAAGCAATCCCGCCACCATTGTTTTCTGATATCCGATCGCGTTCACGACCTTCGACCACGGAATGGAAAACAAAAAATAAGCGGAAAAGAATGCAAACTGAATCAGCATGACCCGGGCATAGCTCAGGTCGAAGATCGACTTCAGATGCGGAACCAGAATGTCGTTTAAACAAGTGAGAAATCCCCACATAAAGAACAATGTGGTCACGATGGCCAGAGGTCGCGCGTAGTTCTCGGCGGGCGCGTTCACCGAAGCAATCGGAATCGATCCCGAATTAGCTATTTGTCTAGTTGCCATTCACCGTTCTCCTACCACCATGTTTCTACTTGCACTCCATAAGTGAGCCCGTTGCTGCGATTCTGGAATGGAGTACCGCCTACAAATCCGCGCAATCCATCTGACCAGTTCGCGTAAGTGAGGAATGCACGCAAAACCGGGCGACTGAAGAACTGGCGCCCCGCTCCAATTTGTGGGGCGATCGTGAATTTCCGCAGCCAGCCATCGTATTGCCTGCTACTGCTGTGGGTGTGATCAAAACCTCCCTCGAATGCGAGGGAAAGATATTTTGTAAAAAAGACCTCCGGCCGGGCGCCGACCGATGCCCATTGGTCCCAACCGTGTTGCGGGTTGCCATCGTGTGTACGCTGAAGAATGAAGATCGGCATGATGGCAAACCTGTCGTTGGGTTGAAACAAAATATTTTCCGTGACAAGGAATCGAGCGGTGCTGTTGATGAATCGAGTCGGGTCATCAATGGATGTGCTGAAGTTGCTGGCCGGACCGGTGCCATACTGAATGCCAAAAGCGTGATATCCGCCATGCCATTCGAGCCGCTGATGGCGTATTCCGAATGCGTAGCCGTTGCTGGTTGGAATGACTTCGCCAGCGGACGTTGTCCCGCCTTTGCCGGTGGCAAAATCGAACCATCCTGCTAGTGTGCCGCCCGGAGCTTTCACATCGTAGAAGCGCACGTCGATGTTGCTCTTGACGTAGTTACCATCGGCGGTCTGGATATCCGGGCGCGCTCCGGCCAGGTACCCAACGGCCAGCTTGCCGGCTCCGAACTTCAGGTCTTCAAAACCTGCGCCATAACCACTCATATCGAGCGGGTAGAAATCATTGATCTCGATATGCTGGCGACGATAATATCTCTCGCCTGCCCAGAACTTCGCGTTGGGCTGGCTCTCAAAGATGTTGCCCGCCCTCACAAAGACTTCCCGCAAACGAAATTGGTCGTTGCCGATTCCGTTGTTGAAGTTCGAGTAGCTGGCTGAATTGGAGGTATTCGCCTCCAGCATGACCTCAGTTTTGAACCATGCCTTGTCGGAATCGTGGTCGGGGTTCACCCAGTTGTTAACGAAAATGAATTCGCCATACGTTTCAGCTTCGTTTCCCAGTCGGTATTTGGCTCCCGCGCCCGGCGCCTGAAAAGCAACCTGTTGACCGCCCTCGCTGTTCAGTCCATACCCGGAGCGGAAATATCCATGGAACTCGAATGTGCCCAGTTGCTGTTGTAAGCCGGCGATCTTGGTTTCCGCTTCCTGCAAAAGGTCATAGGTTGGGACTGACGGGATTTGGCCCTGGTACTGGGCGCCAACTTTATTTGCGTTTCCGAACAGGACCTTCCTGACAGCATCTTCGGCAGCGAGTTCGGCCGCTGAAACTGTCGCTTCGTCGGCTGCCGTCGCTGTTGCTTTTTCTTGTGCTGCGGCTTCCTTATGCTTTTGAATTTGCTGTTCGAGAACGGCGATTCGCTGCTGCAAGTCTTTCGTGGTTTGTTCGTATTGCTGTTTGAGTTGCTGAAGTTGCTGCTGCAGATCACCGCCCTGTTGGGCGCAAGCGCATGAGTGCAGAACGACCACCACAGCTACTATTGCAACCCACTCCGAATTGAGAGCGTCACGCATGCGTTGAGTGTTCGGGGTCCCTTAAGCCGCGCGATAGTCTCGCGTGGCCTAATAGGTGAATGCAATCACCTTGCCGTTTGTCCGATTGCGTCGGTCAGCTCGTCTTGTGCTTGCGCATATTCGAGCTGCGATTGGAGGAGAAAAGTCTGTGCCTCGAACTCCTGTGCAGCAGCAGCGTCTGCCTGCGAGCGCAAATAAGTGCCCTCTTTTAATTGTTGTAGGGAAACTCGTCGCGCCTCCTGGCGAGTTGCCAGCAATTGTTGAGAGACTGCAACCATCTGTTGCGTCCGCTCCAGCTTGTTATAGGCGGTTTCCACTCGGACTTCGATCTCATCACTAATTCGAGCCAAATTTTCTTTGGCTTGTGCCAACTGTGCGTCTCGTTCTCGAAGGGTGGCCCGTTTTTTTCCTCCATCGAATAGGTCATACCCAAAGTGAATGCCAAAGGTCCCAAAATTTCGTGCGAGGAACGGCACGTTTTCCTGATAGCTATAACGGGCGAATGCCTCGATGTCGGGTATGTACTCGCGCTTGGCTGCACGCACGCCTGCTGACGCTTTCTCCATTTCAGCCCGCGCCTCGGTGATTTCTGGGTGGGAGTCCAATGCGAGTTTTATGCATTGCTCGCGCTCGCAGTTATCGCCGGGTGGAGAAACGTCAGAATCGAGTGCGATTTCAGTCTTGAGCGGGAAACCCACGATGTCATTGAATGTCAGTCGCAGATCCGAGAGCTGAAGGTCCGTGGTTAGCAGTTCCTGCTTGGCTTGTAACAACTGTGCCTTACTTTCGATCAGATCCACTTCAAGCGTACTGCCGTACTTAACCTGCTGTACGCGCTCACCTTGCAGATCGTCGACGGCGCGAATCTTTGCTTCGATAGCTTGGCGTCGAGACTGCGTTACCAGAATGCTGTAATAGAGTTGCCGAACTTTCAGGGCCACATCGTTCTCGACTCCGCGTGCCTTTTCACGACTCGCGTTCAGCTCTGCTCGTGCGACGTCATTTCCTGCCTTGATTTTGAAGAGTTCGGTCAGTGGTTGGGTCAGCCCCGTGCCACTGCTGATGAAGTTCTTATCGCCCTGATTGATATTGAACTGCCGCGGCGGAATCGCATTACCTCCTACAATTCCGAATGCACCTGCGGGAATGGCGATGAACTGGGTGTCGGTTGCATGCGCAAATACACTGTCGTTTCTAATTGTTGGCAAATAAG
>Ga0209622_1000040_pt1 | contig 13338 bp, 10 predicted proteins | sample TexAe_OM3H0_M2_FD_187943 | JGI IMG/M metagenome (GOLD analysis project Ga0209622, IMG submission 187943) | Forest soil microbial communities from Davy Crockett National Forest, Groveton, Texas, USA - Texas A ecozone_OM3H0_M2 (SPAdes) (version 2) | ecosystem: Environmental > Terrestrial > Soil >...
TAATATCAAAGTAGAAATATAAAACCACTAATAGTGTAAGCGATAGGGCAACTGCCTGTGCCTTTGATAAGAGAGAGAGCACGAAGAATAAAACAGCAAGAATATAATTTACCCAAGTCTTCCTCTCTACATATTTTACAAAAAACAAAACAGATAAAAGATAAAAGCAGGTGTATAAAACATTCTTGCGTTCTGAAATCCAAATAACCGATTCAAATTGTATAGGGCTTACTAAAAATAATAAAGCAGTAAACGCACAAACAAGTTTATTTACATTGAATTTAGCAAGCAAAGTAAAAATCAATAAAGCATTTACAGTGTGTAGTAAAACATTGGTTAGGTGAAAATAAAACACATCTCCCCTGCCCCACTTATAATCTAAAGCAAAGCTTAGCATAGTAAACGGATGATAATTGCCTAAATAATATTTAGAAAAGAATAACTTACAATTTGCAAACGAAATTAATTTAATATCCGGGTTATCTCTTACATAAGCAAAGTCATCCCATGGAAAATAACCATAGAACAAAACAGGATAGTACACTACGACCGCAACAAGCAGCAAAAGCAAAACCCATACTATGTTTTTATTAAGGTTCAATTGTCAGTTAATTCGCCTAATTTCTCAATTAATTTTGTATTCTTGGGCTTCTTTACTAATCGTAAATTAATTACCTTCGCAACTATAATTATGGGCTTTTTATTTCACATAGGCAGGTATTTTTTATTAATGAAACGTGCCTTTTCAAAGCCCGAAAAGCTTAAGGTTTACGTTAAACAGTTTTTTTTCGAAGTAGATAATATTGGCGTTAGTTCACTTGGCATTATTACCATTATTAGTTTTTTTATGGGCGGTGTAATTACTATACAAGCTGCATTTAGTCTTACCAGCCCACTGATACCTCTATATGCAGTAGGTTTTACTACCCGAGAATCAATGATATTAGAGTTTTCTCCTACCATTATCAGTTTAATTTTAGCCGGAAAAGTTGGCGGCAACATCGCCTCAGAAATTGGTTCAATGCGCATTAGCGAACAGATAGACGCACTTGAAATTATGGGGGTAAATTCTGCCTCGTTCTTAATTTTACCTAAAGTACTTGCCGGAATATTTATAAACCCATTTTTAATTGCCATCAGTATGTTTTTAGGCATTTTTGGTGGTTATGTGATGGGAGTTGCAACCGGAGCTTGTACATCATACGAATACATTTTTGGCATACAAGCTTTTTTTGTGCCATGGAAACTAACTTACGCATTTTTAAAAACAGCCGTATTTGGGGGCATTATTACTTCGGTAGCAGCCTATCATGGTTACTATACACAAGGCGGAGCTTTGGAAGTAGGTAAATCAAGCACCAAAGCGGTTGTTTATAGTAGCATTCTTATTTTGGTGGCAAATTTTTTAATCACACAGATTTTCTTTGTTGAATAGTGATAGAAATTAAACACATATCTAAAGCTTTTGGCGACCATAAGGTTATTGATGATGTATCTTTTGTTTTACAGCAAGGTAAAACCAATTTAGTTATTGGTGAAAGTGGCTCGGGTAAAACAACCATTTTAAAAATGATGGTGGGATTACATACGGTAGATAGCGGGCAAATTGTTTACGATCAGGTTGTTTTTAATGAGTTAAACGAAAAACAAAAACAAGATTTTAGGAAAGATATTGGCATGCTTTTTCAAGGGGGGGCCCTGTTTGATAGTATGACAGTTGAAGAAAACATTGCCTTTCCTTTAAAAATGTTTACTCATCTTTCTGACAAAGAAATTAATGAGCGTGTAAATTTTTGTTTAGAAAAAGTACGTCTACACGATAGAAATAATCTTTATCCGGCTGAGCTTAGCGGCGGGATGAAAAAGCGTGCTTCGTTAGCAAGGGCTATAGCAAGTAATCCTAAATATTTGTTTTGCGATGAGCCAAACTCAGGTTTAGACCCAAAAACATCTATAATTATTGATGAATTGATACACGAGCTTACCGTTGAGTTTAATATGACCACCGTTATTATTACGCACGACATGAATTCTGTAATGCAAATTGGCGAAAACGTAATGTTTTTATATCAGGGTAAAAAATGGTGGGAAGGCGATAAACAAACTATCTTATCTGCCAATAATAAGGAGTTATTAGATTTTGTATATGCAGCTAATTTCTTAAAGAAAACAAACCCCAACAAAAATCTTTAATAAGAATTACTTTTTAACTATTTACAGTTTGAAAAGAATGTATAATTGAGTTAAAAAGCAGTTTGCCATCCTCATTAAACAATTCGCTATCAGCAGCACGCTCAGGGTGCGGCATCATACCAAAAACATTTTTACCTGCATTACAAACGCCTGCAATATTCTCTAATGAGCCATTCGGGTTAGCATCTGCCGTAACAGTGCCATCTTCGTTACAATAAGTAAATATAATTTGATTATTTGCTTTTAATTGAGCTAATGTTTTTTCATCGATATGGTAACGGCCTTCGCCATGTGCAATAGGTATTTTAAGTGCTTTATTTTTTGGAATTGCATTGGTAACAATAGTATCTGTGTTTTCAGCTTTAATAAACACATTTTTACAAATAAATTTTCTATTGTCATTATGTAATAAAGCCCCCGGCAATAAACCTGCCTCGCATAAAATTTGAAAGCCATTACAAACTCCAAACAAAAAACCACCTTTAGCCGCATGCTCACTCACTTTTTCCATAATGGGCGAAAAACGAGCAATAGCCCCCGAACGCAAATAATCTCCATAAGAAAAACCACCTGGTAGTATAATGCCGTCACACCCCTGCAAGTCTGTATCTTTATGCCAAAGTTTAACTATTTCCTGCTTTAAAGTGTTACGCAAAGTGTACACCATATCTTCATCGCAATTTGACCCCGGAAAAACTACTACTCCAAATTTCATGTTATTTTTTTCTTTAATTAATTACACCTGCTTGTTGTAACATGCTTACTACAAATAAAATTAGTAAAACCCATGCTAAAAGTTCAGCTAAAATACGGCTTTTTGCATTGCCTAAGTATATGCCACAAAAAACACTTAAAGGCATAGCAGACAACAATCCGCTGAAAGCCTCTCCAGTGCTTACAATAAACCAAGTTGGTATGCTAAAAATAATCATCCACAAAAAGATAACAAATGCTTTTTGGGTTTTCATTTTGTTTGAAACCGTTTTTATCAGAAAAAAAATAAGGGCAAAAACAGCTAATGTAATTACAGAAAAATTAATTAAAAAACTACCTTTTAAATAAGCCGGTATAGTTGGGGCGTGAAAGGAGTTTATCAAATTTAAACCAACTTGGCGAGTGTCTTTATCAAACAAAAACAATAGCGAAAAAAAGAAGAAATAAGGCAGACATATCCCCAGTATAGCTAATAACCACTCGCGTAAAGAAAATGTACGCAAGGTTAACAAACATATAAAACAAAGCACTATAAATAAACTATAAGGTGGGTATATAATAGTAGCCGCCGATAGGCAGAAGGCTCCATTAAATACAGGAGAATAAACTCTATCTGACTTATATATGGATATAAAAAACCACAAAGATGCACTTAACAATAATTGCGCAAACAACATTGGATGCAAAGGGTTTAAGCTAATAGCATAACACAAAAAAATGCTTAGTAAAAATGAAGGTACATGATTATTTTTTTCAACTACCTCTTGCGAGTTTATAAATAAATCAAATAGCAATACATTAGTCAGTAAAAGAATAATGCCAATTATTTTTGAAATTACCCCAGAATTAGTTGTTTGAAGAAAAAAAGACAAAACGCTATTCTCTAAAACAGGGGCATTAGCACTATAATTTATCGAAAATATTCCAGCAACTAAAGCAAGTAAAAACAGGTAAACATAAACCAGGTAATTGTTAATTTTTAAAATGTTTAGCAACATTGATGTATAAAGGGAAAATACTTTTATATTTGTACAAAATTAATAAAATTACACCATGACTTGGACAAACTTTTGGTACGGAATTGCAGCTATCTTCGAATTTTGCTTCAAAATTCTTAAAAAATTATATCAAGCACCTAACATAGCTGTTTGGATTTTATTAGCCTGCTTACTTTTATTTTGGACGCTACAATTGGCTAAACACAAAAAAGAAGCGAAACGCGACGGCACTTATATTTAGTCACACTATTTTTACAACATAAAAAAAGCCCCTTAAAATAATTTTAAGAGGCTTTTTAATTTTATATGTGTTGTTTTATTTTTTCTCTGCCGAGGCAGCGTTCTTATCTTTTGGCACAATATACACCTTTTCTAAATCTCTAAACTCCATTGCATTTGCAGGAAAATTACGGATATTTTTCTGAATCAATCTGTCATTTTCATCATAAAAAACCGGCATAAGAGCACCATCATCAATTAATAATTGATCAGCCTTCATATATATTTCCATACGCTTTTTAGTATCCGGTTCTTTTAACCCAGCAACAAATAACGAGTCAAATCTTGGATTTTTGTAACGTTGAAAGTTGATAAATGATTTTTCTGATGGATTTGCAGGTATATGTTTACTATAAAATAACGTCAAGAAAGTTTCTGGATCCGGATAATCAGCAACCCAAGCTGTACGGAAGAACTCCAGTTTACCTGATTGATAAGCATCAATCTCTTCGGCAAAAGGTATAACGTTAATGCTAACCTCTATACCTAAGTTTTCTTTCAACATTTTTTGTACGGTTTCAGCAATTTGTCCGTTACGCTCGCCACCACCCGAATTAATGGTTAATGTAAGTTTAGGGAAACCTTTTCCATTAGGATAACCTGCTTGCTTTAAATATTCTTTTGCCTTAGCAACATCTAACTCATAGCCTTTGATTTTAGAAAAATCATAGCCCATTTTTTTAAAGGTTTCAGCAGGAGGAACCATACCATAAGTGCCTGGTATTCCTTCACCCTGAAGAATATAATCTACAATTTTGTTTCTATCAATGGCATAATTAAAAGCTAAACGAGTTTCTTTTTTAGCAAAAATGTTGCCCGTAAGCAGCATACCGTATAAATGTGTTGAAAGTGCAGGCACGTTTTGTATTTCGAAATCATTTTTACGGGCATTAGCATTATCATAACTTCCCATAATCTCTTTATACATTTCAATAGGAATACGGAAAACCATATCTAAATTTCCGCGCTGAAACTCAAGCATTTCAGCCTTTTTTTCTTTTATAAAAGAAACTTTAACCGCATCTAAGTATGGCAAACGATTACCGTCTTTATCCATATCCCAATAATTTTGGTTTTTTTCCAAAATAACGGTTTCACCCTCTTTAATTGTTTTTACGGCGAATGGGCCTGTACCAACGCATTTAGTGCGCATGTCAATCCCATATTTATCAAAAGCTTCTTTAGGATAAATAAAACAACCCGAATGAGCTATAATATTTAAAAAACCAGAAAAAGAATAGTTTAAATCGACCTCAACCGTAGAGTCATTAAGTACTTTAACCCCTGGCACCCCTCCTTCTGTTAATTTCCCGTTTTTGCTAGCTTCAAAATATTCGTCAGCACCTTTTACTTTACCCTTAAAAGTAACATCAAAAGAAGCATTGCTAGGAGACGCCTCGCATAATTTATCAAAACAATATTTCACATCTTCAGCATTCATTTGACGGCCTTTTCCATCAGAAAAACAAGGATCGTCATGAAATCTTACACCTTTACGTAGATGGAAAGTCCAAACAGTAGCATCAGGATTAGTTTCCCAACGGTAAGCTAAACAAGGCACTGTAGATAAATCAGCCTGATTAAGCTTAACTAATCCCTCATAAACCTGAGTAGATATATGCCAAGATATAACGTCTACAATAGCTAATGGGTAAAGGTTTTTAAAATCTTCCAACTCATTCATGCGGAACACTCCGCCATAATAAACCCCACCTTTTCCTTCTTGTGTTTGATGCTGCTTGTTATCACCACCACATGAGGAAATAAAAATGGCAACTGAACTTGCTATTAAAAATAGTTTTTTTATTGTCATATAAATTTTGTTCTATCTATTCTATATCCCCACAAATTTATAAATATTTTAACGCAATTAGTACTATATAATACAAAATGTATAATGTTAAATATAAAGTCCTTTATTTGCTAGATGAATGCTTCCTGATCCTATCTTTGCTTGCCAAAAATGATTAAAGGATTTATCTCATATATACAAAATCACACATTATTCACTAAAAATGACCATCTTTTAGTCGCTGTGAGTGGTGGCGTGGACTCTATGGCATTATGTAATTTGTTAACAAATGCAGGTTTTAGCTATTATGTGGCGCATTGCAACTTTAATTTACGTGGAAAAGACGCCGATAATGACGAGAAATTTGTGCTGGAATATTGTAAAAAAAACAAGATAAAATGTTTCACAAAAAAATTTAAAACGGCTGTTTATGCCAAAAACAAAGGCATTTCTATACAAATGGCTGCTCGAGAACTACGTTACACCTGGTTTAATGAGTTAATTACTGAGCATAATTTTGACTATCTACTAACTGCCCATCATGCGAATGATAATATAGAAACTTTTTTTATTAACCTTTTAAGAGGCTCCGGTATCAATGGATTAAAAGCCATCCTTCCCAAAAAAGATAAGATTGTTCGCCCCCTTTTATTTGCTACCCGTGCCGAAATAGAAAACTATATAGCTGAAAATAAGGTTTTATATAGGGAAGACAGTAGTAATAGAGAGGATAAGTATCTGCGAAATTACTTGCGTTTACAGATAATTCCGGCATTAAAAAAAATAAACCCTTCGTTTGAGAAAACAGTTTCAAACGAGATTGAAATTTTACAGCAAGCCAATTTTATTTTGCAAAAAGAGGTTGAAAAACAACGAAAAAAACTACTTATTAAAGAGGGGGTTATTTATAAAATTAATATTGAAAAGCTGATTAAAACAACTGTGCCAAAGCTTATTTTATTTGAGTTGATAAAAGATTTTGGTTTTAATACAGCTCAATCAAACGATATCTATAATAGCCTAAAAGCCCAATCAGGAAAGGTTTTTACAAGTAATTTGCATACAATTATAAAAGACAGAGATTTTTTGCTCATTAAAAAAAAGGAGCAAAAAATTCAGTCTGATTTTTTTATAAATGAAAAAACTACTCTTTTAAAATCGCCTTTAAAAATTAAAATTGAGTTTATAACGGGAAATCTAGATTCTATTCCAAAAAAAGACTTTACCCCCACTAAAGCCTTTATAGATGCTGATAAACTTACCTTTCCCTTAATTTTAAATAAATGGCAAATTGGCGATAAATTCAGGCCACTAGGCATGAAAGGATTTAAAAAAGTAAGTGATTTTTTTACGGCCGAAAAAGCCACTTTATTCGATAAGCAAAATCAATGGATATTACGGTGCAATAATGATATAGTATGGCTTGTGGGCAAACGAGTAGACGATAGATTTAAAGTGAGTACTTCAACAAAAAAAATCTGTATTATTAGTGTTATCTAATTCTTTAAAATACCACCTGTTAACCTAAAATAGTATCTTTGCAAAATTATGAGCAAACGTTTAAAAATTGCCTTATTTGTTATTATTGGCGTATTATTTGCCGATCAATTCATTAAAATATATATTAAAACGCATTTTGCGTTAGGTGAAGAACATATTTTCTTTTCTTGGTTTAAAATTCATTTTACTGAAAACCCCGGCATGGCCTTTGGGCTTGAGTTTGGTGGCTTTTTAGGTAAGTTAGCCTTAAGCGTTTTCAGAATTGGTGCCGCCGCTTTTGGCATTTATTATTTGCGTCAAATTATTATTAAAAAATACCATGTAGGTTATATAGCTGCCATCGCTTTTATTTTTGCAGGTGCTGTTGGCAACATATTAGATAGTATGTTTTATGGCATATTTTTTAATGAAAGTTATGGCGAGCCTTCCCATTTCTTTCCGGTTGAAGGTGGTTACGCAGGTTTTTTACATGGCAAAGTGGTAGATATGTTTTACTTTCCTTTAGTAGAAGGTCATTTTCCCGGGTGGTTTCCAATATGGGGAGGGGAAGAGTTTATGTTTTTTAGACCTATTTTCAATTTGGCAGATGCTTCTATATCAACCGGAGTAATTATTATTTTGTTATTTCAAAAGCGATTTTTTGTAGAAAATAAAATAGCTGAAACTTCTACCGAAAAGCCTATACCCCAAGCAAAGGCCGAATAAATTTCACAGATTATTAAACGATTCAGCAATTTTTTTTGCTGTGACTTCAAACTCTTCTTTACTAAATTTTATTTTAGGGTTAGAGAAATTAACCTCTCTCTCATTATGTGCCGGAATTAAATGAATGTGTGCATGAGGCACCTCAAAACCAAGAACCACTGATGTAATACGCTTACAAGGCACAGCCTTTTTAATAGCCACGGCAACTTGTTTTGAGAATTGCATTAGTTGTAAATAAGTTTCATTATCTAAATCAAATAAGTAATCAACTTCCTTTTTCGGAACAACTAAGGCATGTCCCTCAGATAAAGGATTTATATCTAAAAAAGCAAAGCAATGCTCATTTTCAGCTATTTTGTAACAAGGAATTTCTCCTGCAATAATTTTTGAAAAAATGCTAGGCATTTTAAACGCTAATGGCCATTATTTCAAAGGGAATAACGCCGGCCGGCACAGTAACATCAACCTTATCGCCTACTTTTTTACCCATTAAACCTTTACCAATAGGCGAATCAACAGAAATTTTACCTTCTTTTAAGTTTGCTTCGCTTTGCGTAACCAAAGTATATTCAACCGTTTGGTTGGTTTTAGTATTTTTAATTTTCACTTTTGTTAATATAGAAACTTTAGATGCATCTAAAGAACTAGCATCTCTTAAACGCGCATTAGATAGTGTATCTTCCAATTTGGCTATACGGGCTTCTAACATACCCTGGGCTTCTCTGGCAGCATCATATTCTGCATTCTCACTCAAATCACCCTTATCGCGCGCCTCAGCTATTTGTTTGGTAACACTGGCACGTTCTTTAGTCTTCAAAAAATGAAGCTCATCTTTAAGTTTTTTTAATCCTTCTTCTGTAAAGTAGGATATGTTTTGCGGTTGAGACATGTTGTATCTTTTTAAATATAGAAACCCGCCATTTTGGGGCGGGCTCTGTAGTACAAATTTACTAAATAATTGCTTGGTTTACAAATTTACTCTAAAACCAAAAGTGTTTACACCCGAAAATGAGTTTGTAAAACGGTACGAATAATCCACTCCAAATGTAGATTTTTTGTCTTTCCCAAAAGGTATCTGGAAAGTTGCACCCGCACTAGGGCCAGTAAATACTGAAACAGATGATGAAGTGCCTATGTTTTTCTCATAAGTATAACCACCACGTAGTCTGATAATTTTTCTAATTCCTAACTCTAAACCAAGGCTATATTGGTCATTTGTAAAGGAGTTAGAGGTAAAGTTTCCAGCAACAGTTAGTCTGTAATCTTTTTTCAATCCTGCAGAATCTTTGGTTAAATAAAAATCATAAGCTAAACCAATATTTAAAAGAGAAGGCAATTCAAACGATGCAGCTTTATTTTCGAAAGAAGCAGTATATCCATTTACAGAACTATTATATTGACTTCCATTTAAAATATTTGCATCAAAAGCTAAACCATCTCCGTTGTAAGTCATTTTAGGCCCTACGTTACGTAAAGCTATACCAAAATGTACCTGATCGTATCTGCCGGTATGATACTGAACACCTGCATCAACAGCAAAGCCTGTTGCATGAACGTTGGCTATTTGCTCCTGAACTAAACGAATAGTTGCTCCGCCATAAATGTTATCAGAAAAACCTTTTGCGTACGATAAACCAATATTTATAAATGAAGGGTTAAATGTTCCTAAGCCCCCTTCAGGGTTATCAGTTGTTGTAACAGGAATGTTTCCAGCACTTAGTGACATCACATTCAGCCCAATGCAGCCAGTTTCGCCCACGTGTTGTGAAAAACCAAAATTGTTTATGTTTATTCCTGAACCACCTAACCAATTAGTATGGCTAAAAACAACTTCTGTTTTACGGGTAAAAGCCATACCTGCAATGTTTGAAAACATTGATTCTAAGCCACGCACGCATGAAGTGTTTGAATTACCCCAACCGCTTGAGCTAGCATAAGGGTTTATCAATAACTCTTGCGCACCAGCAGATCCACCCCTATCAGGGTTACCTGCGTATGAACTTACCGGAACTACAGCTATAGCAGCTAGTAAGGTGCTCGATATTATTTGTTTTAACTTTATATTCATAATTTCTTAAATTAATTAAACCTTAATAAGATTGTAAATCGTAAGGGCGCATAATGCCGTACCATTTAATAATTCTTTCGCCAATACCAGGGGCATTTATATGAATTACATACAAACCACTTGCTATTTGTATGTTAGCCGTATTATGCAAATCCCAAGTTACGTAAGTATCATTATTATCTTTCTCAAGTGTTCTTATTAAAGTACCAGATAGGGTGTAAATTTTTATTGTACACTTAACAGGCAGGTTAATAATTTTTACCTCTAAATCAATCCTTTTTAGCTCATACGAACTATGCGCATAATAAGGATTAGGAACAATATTAATTAATGATAAAGCGGCTTGTGCAGTACCCGCTTGATAAGTACTGGCAACTAAATCATTTGTACTAAATGTGTACATAGGGAAATTACCGTTTTGTGGGCTGCTAATTACATCAGCAGGAACATTTGCAGGTAAATTACTATTTAGCGGTGTGTTTGTATACGTTTTAGTCGCAGCCATATTAGCTACAGTATAACTAGTATTTGCAGGAGAAGTAACGGTAGATAAGCCATACCTAAATGGTTTAGGTACTCGTATTTTCACTTTAGCATCTCCGGGTATTTTACTAGGGTCACTAATATCTGCAGATGATAATGGCATAGTTACCCACATAATATCCTTAAATAATTCTGCTAAAACTCCCCATTTATTTTGTTTGTTTAAAGTTGAGTTAGCACTGTAATTTCTTGACCAAGAAGGTAAGCCTGTTAGCATTTGATAGGCCGTTTTACCCGCATCATAGCGTCCAACATTAGCAGGAAGTGTATTTGGTGTAGGAGTAGTTGAAAAAGTAAGTATGCCGTCAGAATTATGTCCTAAAATATATACATAATGTTTACCACCGTAAACTGCATTATTATTAGCATCTATAAGAGTGCCTGTGGGATTCCATTTCATATCATTTCCGTTATTGTGGGTAGAATCTGCTGAGTTTTCAGAGAAAATAATATTTAACCGCTCTCCGGTTTCTATATTAATAGCGTAACCTGGGAACCAACCCATACTACTATCTGCAGTTAGTAAACCATCAGTTGAATTAAATGCGGGATTACTATTATTATATCCATTTTTATCAACCGATTTAGCTCTACGTAATTGCCATTTATATGGCAAATTGGTATGCGGATCAGTATTGGTGTTCATATCAATAACGGGACAACGAGTCCATTTGCTTTGGTCAGCCGTAAATACAACATCTACGCTAGTTAATAAACGTGTATCAGCAATTGGGTCAAGATTATTAATTATATTCTTAGCCGTGTTATCATTCTCAAACAAACCTGGATATTGTGCCTGAAAGTTAAGCATTCTAAAGGGCGCCCAAGTACCGCCTACAACACCTTCATATACCTGCCCAGGGTCAGCATAAGTTACAATAGGGGGTTTTCCACTACCAGCCGGTGAGTTAACTATTCCTGATAAATCATTAGGTACAATCGGCGAGTTTGCAGCATTATTTCCAGCTAAAATCCAATCCTGAGTAGAGCTAAAATCAATATCTGTAACACCACTTAACCAATTACTACCAGCAAACTGTATAGAAGATTCTATAATGTCTCCAGCGGCAGCATTACCCGTATACTGACCACTTGCTAATAATTTAGCTGTTTGTTGAGGGTCAGACACTTGTTTAACAGTAACTGAAAAACCTAAGGATTCATTATTTAATCCTGTAATAATTTTTTCTTGAGCTACACTTAAACCTTCGTCAGATAACCATGTTTTAGTTACTTTATTTCCGCCGGCATCATAATATGTACCAGTCATAAACCATTTTATTTGAGGTGCATTTTTAAGTCTTCCTGTATCTAAAGCTGTAGGGCCAACTGTAGGAGGGTTTCCGTTATAAGACCAAGTTACAGTACTACCTGATGCCTGCGATATAGCTGTAACCATTTTAACAGTAAAATCTCCTTTAACAATACGTAATGGGTCAATAACCTTTACATTTATAGGTCCTCTGTTTGCGACATAAACTAATTTTTGATAACGATTATTATTAGCCGGATCTAAAATTTTATCTATAGTTGCATCTGTTAAATCAAGTGCGTAACCGCCATTACCCTGCCCTTCAATACGAGTAACCTGTGGGCCATTACCGTAGCTTGAATTCATAATTGTTCCGTTTGCTTCAACAGTTGGATTATGCGGAATACCAGTAACTGCTTTTATATTATTTCTTCCTTGAAAATAAGGTTTCTTTTGCCCATTATAATCTCCGGTAACAGGGTTAGAATATGTTGTAGTAACAACAGTACCGGTAACAGAAACACTTGCTGTAGGTGGTATATTAGGTACATAAGTCAAATAATTATTATAAGCATAGGCTACTGCCATAAAGTAGTAATTTTTAAAATTAACTAAGCGTTTGTCGCCGCTTGCAAATAAATCTTGATTAATACTAAATGAATTTTGTATACCCGCATCTGCACCCACAACCATTACTTGGGGAACATCTTGCCCAATAGCAGGGTCTAGATTAAAGTTAATTAATTGACCAACACCGTTTTTAATATCACATTGAAAAGCAAGACGAGCTAAATTAGGATTAGTTAAATCAGTTGTAGAAACTGTTCCATCTAATAATTGATAAACTTTGTACCCCTCAAATCTGTATACATTATCCGTTATACCAGTCGGTAAAACTATACTTGGGTCAAAATCTGCATAACGTTTAGCCTCATAGTTATTACTTGTATAAGGATTATTAGTTAGGGTAATTAATAATTGTTGGTTTAATTCTTGTATAGTTAAATCAGGAGCATCGGGTCCATCTAATACTTTAAAGCAATTATCAAATAAAGCTTGTGCTTTATCATCTGCTGCGAACATTAATGGAATTGGTTCTAAGTTGTTATTAGAATTTGAACGCGCAAAAGGCAAACCAAAAGTTACATAATTTACAGCACCGGGCATTAAAGTAAATTTACCCGCAGATTGCATAAAACGTCTGTCACCTTCTGCATTTCCAGCCTCTGCTTCTGTCCATCCAGTAGTTCCATGAGGTGGAGAGGGAATAATTGTTCCTTGTGAGCTACTTGCT
>Ga0209622_1000041_pt1 | contig 13265 bp, 13 predicted proteins | sample TexAe_OM3H0_M2_FD_187943 | JGI IMG/M metagenome (GOLD analysis project Ga0209622, IMG submission 187943) | Forest soil microbial communities from Davy Crockett National Forest, Groveton, Texas, USA - Texas A ecozone_OM3H0_M2 (SPAdes) (version 2) | ecosystem: Environmental > Terrestrial > Soil >...
TTATAATTTACTGGGGGCTAACTTCATTTTTTTAGCTATTGCTATTGGCTGTTTTTTTATAATCCCAAACACATACAGCTATATTACCGTACTTATACTAACGCCTGTATTATTATTACTATCACTTTCCTTGGGTAAAATATTTTCTGTTTTTCAACTTAAAGCATATACATTTTCGTTTAGCCTTATTTGTACCGGCTTTCTTTTTGTATTAAATCATCGTTTGTTTACTAAATATTTGCAGGTTGTAATTATTCAATATTTTTCGGCCGAAAAAACCATATATAAATATTTAAACTCATTACAGCGCTTTAAAAACGAACATTTGTATAAAATTGTGTTGCCTTTTTGGGGCGAGTGGCACGTTAGCCAGGGCTATGATGGAAAAATAACCCATTTAGGAGATTGGAGTAAAGCCTTAGATTTTGATATTGTTGATTCTAAATCTAAAAGCTACCGAGAGCCCGTAAGTTTAAGAGAAGGTTTTTCTCGCGAAAATTTTTATTGCTATAACAAAGAAATTATGGCTCCATTTGATGGCTATGTATATGATATTATAAATACAGTTGATGAAAATGATGTGGGCGATATAGATACAAGTCATAATTGGGGAAACACCATCATTTTAAATCATTTAAACGGATTGTTTTCGCAAATCAGTCATATTAAAAAAGATTCTTTTAATGTGTTTATAGGGCAATATGTAACTAAGGGAACTTTTTTAGCAACTTGTGGTAATTCAGGCCGATCGCCTGAGCCGCACATACATTTTCAATTACAAACCTTGCCAACGGTTGGTGCAAAAACGTTAGCCTATCCTATTTCCTATTTTATTGAACGAAATGGTACGGAGAAGGTTTTACGAATTTCTGAAGTGCCAAGCGAAGGTTCGTTCATTAGTAATGTACAGGTAAACGAACTGCTTACTATTGGGTTTTCGTTTTTACCCGGGCAGAAAATCTCTTTTCAAAAAGAAAATAGTAGCGAGGTAATTAATTGGGAAGTTTTTACCGATGCTTATAACAGAACCTATATTTATTGTGAGCAAAGTAAATCATATGCTTATTTTATAAATGATGGTGTAATGTTATATTTTACCGATTTTGAGGGAGATAAATCATCATTACTGTTTAATTTTTACTTAGCGGCTTATAGACAATTACTTGGGTACTATGAAAAGATAAAAATTACAGATAATGTACCTTTAATTCATTTTAATAATAAACTAATTCAGTTTTTCCAAGATTTTGTAGCTCCTTTTTATCTGTTTACAAAAGCAAACCATTCATCAACTTTTACGTATGCTGATAATTTGTATGCCCCTCAAAAATTAATAATTAGTACAGAAGTAGAAACTAAGCTGATTAATTACAGCTTTAAAAAAGTTAATTTCGAACTCGAATTAAAAGATAATAAAATACGCAAGTTTACCATTCACCGTAAAAACAGTAGCGAAAGTTATTTGTGTATCTCATAACAAACATAAAATCAAACCATAAAATATAAACATAGCTTATGAAAACTTTTAAAAACACCTTATTTGTTATTGCAACTGCAATTACTTTACATGCAACGGCTCAAACTAAAACGTTGGCAAGTGCTTTTAGCCAGTCGTATGATTATGAAGCTATAGCTAAATACGATGCAGCAATTACTGCACTTATGGATGTATATAACGCATCATCATACGAAACTAATTTAAGATTAGGCTGGCTAAATTATATGGCAGGAAAGCATAAAGAATCTGTTTCTTATTATCAAAAAGCTGTTGCTTTAATGCCTGCTGCAACCGAGCCTAAATGGGCCATTATTAATCCATTAACCAAATTAGAAAACTGGAACGAAATTGAAAAAACGTATCTGGCTATATTAAAATTGGATGCTAAAAATGTAACTGCAAACTATAATTTAGGTTTAATTTATTATTATCGTAAAGATTATTTCAGCGCTAAAAAATATTTTGATGTGGCTTTAAATATAACTCCGTTTGGCTACAACAATATGCTTATGAGTGGATGGGCCAATTACTTTTTAGGCAATAAAAATGAAGCTTCGGTCTTATTTAATAAAGTGTTGTTATATAGTCCTAATGATAAGTCGGCTTTAGAAGGTTTGAGTTTGATAAAGTAAATTAAGCACCAAAGGGAATTCAGCATTTAAACATCTAACAGGTATAAATCCACTCAAAGAATTTATTTATGAGGAATAAATTTATACATAAATATATTGCAGGATTTATTTTACTGTTGAGCTTAATTTGTGCTGACTTGGTAGGGCAGGATACTTTAAACGGACTGAATGTTGAACAAAAATCCTATCAACTTTATCAGGATAAAAAATGGCAAGACTTAGTTAAGTTTGGTAATAGAGCTGTTAAAGAAGGGTATAATTACTTTTATATTCAGATGCGGGTTGGCATCGCTTACTTTGAAAAAAAACAATACTGTTTAGCAGAATCTCATTTTAAAAAAGCTTTGAGTTTTAGTTATAATGATGAGTTAGCACAGGAATATTTATACTACTGTTACATATATATGGGCAGAACCGAAGATGCCCGTATGTTAAGTAAACATTTTAGTAAAGAGCTTGCTGCAAAAACAGGTGTTGCTAAACAATCGGCAGTTGGCTTTGTAATGTTTGAAGGTGGCACAAAAATAACCGATAGTGCTTATTATTATGATAAGGGAAGAGGAACGAATTCGAACTACTTTAATCCGGCTACTTATTTTCAATTAGGGCTTGAGCATAGCATTAAAAAAAGAATCTCATTATACCATTCGGCAACTTATTTTTCGCAACAAAATTTTATTGGCACACTTAGGCAAATGCAATATTATTTAAGGGCAGCTGTACCTGTAAAAAATAACTGGTTAATTTCACCTTCTTTTCATTATGTAAATATAAATTTCGTTAGCCAAATGATTGTTCCAAACCCACCTATAAAGGGACCATTTGGATATCCCATACCGGCATATCCTCCAACAAAAACAGAAACTACTACAACAAATTCAAATTATTTTGTTGGGTCCTTAGCCATTCAAAAAATTATTAAAAGGTTTACATTATCTGTTGGTAGCACTATCTCAAACATGTCAAACAAAACAGAATATATAAATAGTGGAGCTCTTTACTATTCGGTTTTAGGGAATAGCAGAATAGTTTTAGGTTATACAGGTTATTTACACACCATTGATAATTATGTTACTACATATGTATCTGCCGCTCCGTTTATTTATTTGCAGCCTGCAAAAAGTATTTCAGTTAAACTAAGCTATCTTACCAATGCAGGCAATAACATTATTGAGGATAACGGCTACTTTATAAATAACTCGCCAGATTTAACAAAATCAAGATTTGGAGTTTTGGCCAACTTTTCACTTACTAATTCTGTTTCCCTATATGGTTTATACCAATTAGAGTTTAAACAAGAAAATGTTCAGCAATTTAATTACCGATACAATGTTATAGTTGCCGGTATTAAAATTGTACCTAAGGGTTAATAAGATGTTTAATGCTAAATTAGTTTGAATTTAATTCATTATCTTTATAATAATGCTGAAGTTTTTAAGTGATTGAAAATCACTCAAAAAGTTCGATAAATCCAACCTGTAGGGTACAAAAGTGGAAAGCTGTCATAATTGACGGCTTTTCTTTTTTTCAACCCCTTCAAAATCCTTGCTAGTTCTAGTCAAAAACGACAACTCCTTCATTAACAGAAGTGGTTCGACATCGATTATTTTTTTCCAAAAAGTAATTTTTTGTTAAATATAGAACCAACTAATATTCTTTTACTATATCACTCTCGATAAACAAATAGCGTAAGTCAGTATTTATTCGAATTTATCCTCCTCCTCGCATAATAATATGTAAATGAATTCTTAATAAAGATGTCTAACGATTGGTTTTGCTTTTTTTAACTAGATGTTATACTTTTGTTATTCGTGAAAATTTTAATTAAATAAAAGTGTTGGGATGAATAAAGAGATTGTGTTTTTTGTTGTAGATGATGATGCGGATGATAGAGACATTTTTACCATGGCCTTAGGCTGCATTCGTTATAAAACCAAATGTATAACTGCGAAAAGTGGCGAAGAGGCATTGGAGTTGTTGAAAAAAAACGAAGAGTTTATCCCTGATTTTATTTTTTTAGATATAAATATGCCTCGTGTTGGTGGAAAAGAATGCTTAGTTGAAATACGGAAAATGGAATGGTTAAAAAATGTTCCTATTTATATTTACTCTACTTCTTTAGCTGATAAAGATAAAGTAGAAACACTTAGTCTTGGGGCTACTGATTATTTTGTAAAACCATATTCAGTAAAAATACTTATTGATATACTATCAAAAATTATTTTAACACGCACTTCGCCGCAATTATCTAATAAGGGTTGATGATAAACTGGGGATATTAGAGATAGAAAAAATAGTATTCATAATAAATGGATAAATACTATATACTTCTCATAAACTTTTGTAATCTATTTTTAAGTTTTTTTGTTGTAAAAACATTCGTCTAAAAAAAGCAATGTTTCGTCGAAACACCCTATTTTTCGGCATACTTATTGTATTTCATGGAAAATTTAATGAAATCTCATGATGGTCGATAGTAAAAAACCTACTAATGAAAAGAGGGATATATATAGCGAAGAACAAAAAAAAATATTTATCCAGCAATTTAAAGAACTGATACTTACTTCACCTAAAGAAGTCTATGATGAGTTTAATAGAAAGCCTGAAATAGTTTTTAAACCGCTTCAGGACATTCCTACTATACCCATTACCTGTAAGTTTGAGGGTAAGTTGAAAGAAGACTACTTAAGCTTAGTTGAAAGGCTGATAAAAGGAAGATTACTTAAATAATTTTTGCATACACATTGGGTAATAGAAGCCTTTTTTTAGCAAAGTTGGAAAAATGGACTTCTTTAGTTTTTCAATGGTAACTTGGTACATATTTCTCTTTATTAAAAGGCTGCCTAAAAGTCGACTGGAAATAGAGTTTTATTCATCAATTATACGCTAATTGTGGATTTATTTCTACAATATGCAGTAGTGGGATATTTTGTCAATTATTATTTAGTCGAATTTTTTATTGCTAAGCGTTTTTTTATAAAAAAATGTTTAACAATAAAATAGGCATAAATTGGTTTAATTTTTTTGTTTAGTGAAAGAAAAAACTTCTCATATTTATTTGATTGAGTAATGAATCTCTTATTTACTATGCGGTTCTGCCTCTAATTTCTGTATAAATAAAAGATGATTACTGGCACATATTTTAATATATAAAAATGCAAGATTAACTGTTAGAGGAACATTTTCAAACGAGTAATCCGCTGAGAAACCTCACTACCCAATGTAGTAGTTGCTTTGGGCAATAGGAATCAAGCTAAAGCCCCCCATAAAAGGGGGCTTTTTTTAATTTAATTGAACGATGCAGCTTGTCGATATTATACGATACAAATACAGGAAAATTTTCATATGAAAACAACTAACCAAACATCAAATACCAGTCGAAGAAATTTTATTGAAACAAGTATAAAAGTAGCTGTAGGATTAGGAATAACAGGTGCAGGTTTTGCAACGGCATGTAACCAACTAAATATTGAGCAAAAAGTATCTCCGCCCGAAGACTTAATGCAGGAACATGGATTGTTGAACAGAATATTACTTATTTATGATACTTGCAAAATACAACTCATAAATAAACAGTCTTTTCAAAACGATGCCCTATTAAATTCTGCCAAAATTATCAGAAGTTTTGTTGAAGATTACCACGAAAAGCAAGAAGAAAATTATTTATTTCCACGTTTTGAAAAAGCAAATCAATTAACTGATTTAGTGCAAGTGTTGCGACAACAGCATAAAGTAGGTAGAATTATAACTGATCAAATTATGCAGCTTAGCAAAGCAAAAACATTAACTGATAACGAAAATCAAAAACTTATTCAATTGCTTACCGGCTTTAATAACATGTATCGTCCTCATGAAGCAAGAGAGGATACAGTATTGTTTCCGGCATTCAGAAAAATTGTATCAGCTAATGAGTACGATTCATTGGGTGAAGAATTTGAAGATAACGAGTATAAACTATTTGGTGATGATGGATTTAAAACAATGGTTGAAAAAGTAGCTGTTATAGAAATGCAATTGGGAGTTTACAAATTAGCACAATTCACTCCAATAGTATAAAAAAACCTGTAAACCATGCTGCAAGCCAAAATATCTTTTTCTAAAATGAGAAAAAATATATTGGTTTTTGGAATTGTAAATTTTGCTATTTATACGGTGCTTTTTTTATTATTTAAGTATCTTAATTTCCTTAACATAACAAGTTTATGGATAGTAAATTATGCAACACTAACTTTAATTTCTTTATATCAGGTTCATAAGCTGGTAAAACAAAGTGGCGGCTATGTTCCTTTTTTACAAATCTTCTGTATAATTTTTTTTACTGGCTCATGGTCTTTTATACTTTTTGGCATTTTTATATTTATTTATGCTTGGTTTGACCCATATTTAAATCAATTATTTGATATGGATGCCGATAGCCAAAGCAAACTTGTATCAGCTATTTTGGTTGTTTTTGAGGGATCGGGTGCAAGCATTATTATAGCACTTATTGCCATGTTTTATTCTAGCAGATATGAAGATGGAGAGGTGACTATTTAATTTGTATTACTTTTTATATTGCTGTAACCACAACTTTGCATCTTCTTCATCAGTAAACAATTTAGCAGGTAAATTGGGTGTTTTTATTAAACTTAAATTAATAAATATGGTTGCAATAAATTTATTAAACGGATTTTTCACTATAAATGCTCCTGCGGTAATGCCTTTGGTTCCATCTCCTTCAGCAATATAATCTCTTGCATCACTATGCGTATTTTTTATGTTTCTAACATCGGCAAGCATTGGATAATTTTTGCCATTACACAATTTCAATCTTTCAGCAACACAAATTTTAGCTATTTCTAAAGTTATTTCAAGATTGAAAGCATATTTTACATATAAAATACCATCTTCTATTTTCATAAAAGTATATTTGTTTTTAAAGCAACTATTGTCCATACAAATATTTTTTCGTAACTTGTATACAAAGCTATAAAAACATGTCTAAAAGAACTAAAATATCTAGTTTTTACGACACGGTAAACGAGTTTATTACTATTGCAAAAAATAGAAATATTGTTCATTTATATACAGACGACACGATAATTAATGGTCGAACAATTAAATTAAATGGACTTAAAAAAGAGTTGATTAATTTTGGGTCGTGTAGCTATTTAGGCTTAGAGAAAAATGAACAAATTATTGCTTCAGGAAAATATTATTTAGAAAGATACGGCTCTCAGTTTTCAAGCTCAAGAGCATATGTGTCCATCTACCCTTACAAAGAATTAGAGACGCTTTTAAGGCAGATGTTTCAACAGCCCTTGTTACTTTCACCCAGCTCTACAATTGGCCACTTTGGAACCATCCCCTGTATTATAGAAGAAAATGATGCTATCATTTTGGATCACCAGGCACATATATCTATGTTTCAGGCAACAAAACTGATTGATAAGAAAGTAAGTATTAGTCTTTTAAGACATAGCAGATTAGATGAGCTTCAAAAAAAGATAGATGAACTTAGTCCAAAGTCTAATAGGATATGGTATTTTTTTGACAGCATTTATTCTATGTATGGAGATGTTGCTCCATTAAAAGAGTTAATGATTATGTTGGATAAAAACCGTCAGTTACATTTATATGCTGATGATGCACATGGAATGAGTTGGGCGGGAAAACATGGCACGGGTTATTTATTAAGCCAAATTGGAAAATTACACCCTAGAATGATTTTGGCTACTTCTTTAGCCAAAGGCTTTGCATCGGGTGGGGGAGTGTTTATTTTCCCAACAGAAGAATGGTGTTGGAAGGTGAGAACATGGGGTGGCCCATTAACTTATTCTGGTCCGCAACAACCTGCTACTTTGGGTTGTTCTATTGCATCGGCTAAAATTCATTTAACAGAAGAAGTGTATAAAAAGCAGGATGAATTAATGACCAAAATTAAATTGTGTAATAAAATACTTACAGAACTTGAGGTTCCGTTAATAGCAGAATCTGAAGTGCCTATACGTTTTGTTGGTGTAGGATTGCCCACCGTAGGATATAACCTCGTTAATAAACTAATGCAGGATGGTTATTATACAAACCTTGGTATATATCCTGCCGTTCCTGAAACATGTACCGGTATAAGATTTACCATTACAAATAACCATACTGAAGATGATATTGTGGGGCTGTGTAGAAGCATTGCAAAAAATCTGCCTATTGCATTAAAGGAGGAGGGGAGAACTGCGGAGGACATTTACAGGGCATTTAAAACGCTTCGCTCTAAACAAACTTTAAAACAAAACGTAACTAACGGTATTATTCATACATCAAAATATAAAATTCAAAAAGAGTCTTCTGTTAAATATATTTCGCAACCGGTTTGGGATAAATTATTGGGAGATAATGGTATGTTTGATTGGAATGGTTTACAACTGCTTGAGTCAATTTTTCAGAACAATGAAGAACCTGAAAATAACTGGTTATTTAAATATTATGTGGTAAAAGATGAACATGATAAAATTGTTGCAGCAACATTTTTTACCGTTGTTTTATCTAAGGATGATATGCTGTCCTCGGCCGAAGTATCAAACCAAATAGAGTTACAACGAAAAAATAACCCTTATTATTTAACTTCCAGGTGCCTGATGATGGGAACCCTTTTAACAGAGGGAAGTCATTTATGGATTAATAGAACATCTGATAGCTGGAAAGAAATAATGATGTGCCTGATTGATGAAATATGGAAAGACCATGAAACATTAGGAACCGATGCTTTATATTTTAGAGATTTTAGGGCTGATGATGTAGAAATACGGGATTATCTTATAGACAGAGGTTTTTTGAAAGTAAATATGCCTAACACAAATAGCATGGATTCATTAAATTGGAACACTCCGACAGAATTTTTACAACAATTACCACAGAAAAAAAGAAATCGTTTAAAACGAGAAGTAATTCGTTTTCAAGATTTTTTTGAAGCAAAAATAGTGAATGATGCCGCTAACGATGAGATAGAATATTGGTATACTTTGTATCAAAACGTACAAAGAAATAGCCTTAAAGTGAACACTTTTTTATTACCTAAAAAGTTTTTTTACGAGACGAGTAAAAATAAAAATATTGATATTATAGAATTGAAACTAAAACCTGAAATTGATAAAAGAGACCAAAGGCTTCCTGTAGCAATTGGCTTTGTATATAAATCACAAAATAATTACTGCCCCTGGATACTAGGTTTAGATTATAATTTTAAAGAGTATCATGTTTATCGTCAACTACTTTTTCAGGCAATTTTAAGAGCTAAACAAATCGATAAGCATAAAATTTATTTTGGCTTTACTGCTGATGAGGAAAAAGAAAAATTTGGGGCAAAATCGACCCAAATGACTGCATATATTCAGGTTAAAGATAGTTTTAACTTATCTGTAATTGGGTTGATACAAACTAACAAAGCACAAGATTAATCTCGTGCTTTATTAGATCATCAAATCACAAACGTAGTTTATAGCTACCAATGTACATTCGAGCATAAAAAATTATGCCAGTAAGAAATAAACCATTGTTAACTAATAGTTTAATAAAAAAAGAATAACGTTTACATAATAAACTTATCAATTTTTTAGTTTTGTGGAAGCATGAATAAGATTATAAGCGAAATTGAATTACCTTATGCAAGCATAGTATGTGTAAATCCCATTGTTTATTTTACATATAAAGAAGGTGCAGAGTTGGGGTTTCCTGAAATTCGCAAACTTATTGCTTGTGCCGAAAAATTAAGTGGACATAAACCCTATGTTACTTTTGCCGATGCCCGGGTAAACATAAACGTAACTAACGAAGGGAAGCGGATTTTGTCTGATGTAAAAAATATGCCTCTTTTTAGAGGAACTGCAGCATTGGTAAATAATAATTTATATAAATATGCGGCTAATTTTCTTAGCTATTATGATAGACCAAAATATCCATTTCGTGCTTTTACTTCAAAAGAGGAAGCGGTTAACTGGCTTTTATCTTTACCTCTTGAATAATAAATAAATAACTTAAAGAGTTTTTTTGTAATAGGTTTAATTATAATAAAGCTATTATTTTATTGCTAACCGTAATACAATAACTAGTACTACAAGTATAGTAGTAACAAAAGCCCATATATTTTCTTTTATCTTTTTCTTTTCAGCATTCATAATTATAAAATATTTGCTTTACACATGATAATTCCCAAAATAAGACCTAATATTAGCCCGTACAATAGAAATCCAACTCTTTTCCTTTTATGGTAATTATATATCTGATCACTTAAATATTTCATGAAACACTAAGCCATATTTTATTCAGCTTTTTTATTTCCGAGCTTAACACCTATTCCAAAAACAAGTTTGTAAGGCTCTTTAAATGTTGCATTATCAACATTAGAAGAATAATAAGCGGCTCCTTCGTAACTTACATGCGCTAAAAACCATCCTAATGTAACAACAGCACCTACCCGATAACCAATCCCATTTCTTTGTATGCTTACATTATTTGCGTCAAAATTACCTGTAGATTGAATAACATAATTGTAAACAGGACCGGCTTCTATACCAAGTATGCCTATTTCAAATCCACCCAATAACGGTATTTCAAGTTTTTGAAAAGAAAAATTATTTGTATGATTTGTAACCACTCCATTATCATCCTGCGTTTGGTAAGTTACGTTTCCCGAATTAAAATTATAAAGCCCCATAGCTTTTAAATAAAAGGGTTTTAATTGTAGTTTTGCAAAGACACCTACTTCAAATCCATATACATCATTTCCTTTTATAAGATCAGTAAATTTATTACCTATGTCTTCTATTTTAACGGCACTTGTACTTAGCCCGCCAACTACCCCGCCGCCAAATATTTGGGCTTTTAAATCTGATAGCCCTATTAATAAAATAAATACAAATGCTAAATGTTTGATTTTTGGTTTCATTTTCATAAATATTAAAATGTTGTAAATATTAAATCTTTTTTTTCGGAACTTTGGCACCTGCTTTACGAGCCTCTGAAAGACCAATAGCTATAGCTTGCTTTTTACTGGTAACCTTTTGCCCTGAGCCACTTTTTAAAGTGCCTTCTTTTCTTTCATGCATTGCCTTTTCTACTTTTTCCTGTGCTTTTTTAGAATATTTTGCCATGTTTTTTAATGTTATAATTAAAGTTTATATCAGATTAAGTAATATTATTTTGCTTTTCCTTATCAAGAATATTATTGCCCGTTGCAAATACAGGTATAAAATAATGGCACCTGATATTGTGTATAATTTTAATGTTTTCATATTTGATGATCGGACTATTAGTTTAAAAAGAAGGTTTTTTATTTTTCCTGACTTGCTGTTGTTCTTTCTTTATCAATGCTCAAAGGCCCTGACCCAAAATAAGAGATTAATAAGGCAGCTCCTATTAAAGAAATATTTTTCATAAAATTTGCCATCTGCATTTGTATTTTCATTGGATCAGTTTCCTTCCAAAAAGCGTGCATATAAAAAGTTACCGGAAGTAAAAAAATAATTAATAGCCATGCACCCGCTTTTGCCTTGTAACCTAATATTATACTTAATGCCCCAACAGAAGCTATAATGCCCGATAGGGGCACAAGAATAGATGCTGCAGGTACTCCTTGTGTGGAAACATAATCGATTGTTTGTTGTTTAAAATGACCCATTAAAGTCATTAAAAAAATTAATGAAAAAAAAACTCTCCCTATTACAACTAAATATTTCATATTTATTTTTTATAGCTGCTTAACTAAAAAATTGTGCCACTTTTATTAAAAACCAAAGCCTTCGGTTTTAGCGAAGGCTTAGTTTGATTTCTTTGTTTTCCTTACGTCGGCACTATCCGTTTCAAGTTAATAAGGGTTTATTTCTCAGGTTTTTGCAAACCTCCCCTAAACAAATCATCTGATACTTGATTATAAAATAGTGTGCCACCCCTTCTATAAAATAATTTTTACTGTGATAAACAAGTTGTAGTGACTTTTTTTTAAGAGTATACAATAAAATGAGAAATCTTTTCCTCATTACGATTTAAAATTTACTCAAAGCATTGATTTAGCAGTTGAATTTTGTTATACCTAACTAATGGTACAATATTTTCTATTAGACATTTATTATTAACAAATTAATTAAATAAAAATGAAAAAAATAGTAATTGTAATGGCGCTTGCCATAATAGGATGCAGTAATGCAATGTTGGCACAGAAAAAAACAGAAATAGTAATGAGTAACAAAGAGGGATGGCATAAAATAGGCGAAACTACCGTCGACTTTAAAAAAGAAAAGGAAGAAATTATGATTATGGGAGCGAATCGTTTTGCTTCCATTAAATTTAAAGTTACTAATGCTCCGCTTGATATAACTAGCGTTGAGATTTTTTATGAAAGCGGCGATAACCAAATGACAAATCTAAATTGTTCTGTTAAAGCACCTGGTGAGAGTAGCATCGTTAATTTAAATGGTGGCGAACGTAGTGTGAAGAAAATCGTTTTTGTGTATAAAACGCCTCCTAACATTAAAGACGTAAAATCACACGTTGAAATATGGGGGTTAAAGACAAATACGGATAAAAAATAAAGCAAATAAAAATTAATTGAAAAAACAGAAATCATGAAAAAAATTAGTATGAATTTTAAAAAAATAAGTTTAGGCGTTTTTGCTTTGGTTTTATTTACAAGCTATGCTAAGGCTGTAACCTATACAGCAACACAATCAGGTAATTGGTCGAGTGCATTAACATGGGGCGGGGCGGGTTCTCCTGGTAATAATATTGGTGCTATAGATAATGTGATTATTCCTGTTGGCATAACAGTTACTTTAGATATGGATGTAACTGTAAGCAGTATACCGGCATATATAAATGTAGCAGGTTCTTTAACTTCAACAAGTAATTCATTAACTGTAACGCAAGGCACCTTACAAGGTACGGGTGTTATGAACATGTCTTATGTTGAAATAGGCAGCTTAGGATCTATGACTTTTAGTGGTACCATGACAACAGAACGTTTTGTAAACGCTGGTTCGTCTATCACAATTAGTGGTAGTGTAATTATTAATGATAGTTTAATTTTAAGTAGTGGCAGTATAACTTTTAGCGCGGGCTCAACGTTAACTATGAATAGCAATTCAAATATTAAAATTGATGCAGGTTCT
>Ga0209622_1000042_pt1 | contig 13182 bp, 17 predicted proteins | sample TexAe_OM3H0_M2_FD_187943 | JGI IMG/M metagenome (GOLD analysis project Ga0209622, IMG submission 187943) | Forest soil microbial communities from Davy Crockett National Forest, Groveton, Texas, USA - Texas A ecozone_OM3H0_M2 (SPAdes) (version 2) | ecosystem: Environmental > Terrestrial > Soil >...
TTCATCATTCTTTTTTCTGCTATTGGTAAACCATTCTCCATCACTTAAATTTTCGTATCTGTAATGTTTTAAATCACCATAGCTTAACCCTGTGGCGCATTGAAAAAGGTAAACATGGGTAGCTATTTGCAACATATCACTTTGAAAAGGATAACGTAATAGCATATCAATTTCATCTTCAGTAATTGCAATTACATTTTTTACTTTACTGCGTTGAGGTTTATAAGCTGCCAACGGATTGGCGGCAATAACCTCATCATTTACGCAATAATCTAAACATCGCTTTATCATTTCGATATGACGGGCTGAGTGGGTTTTAGAACAGCTTTTAAGGTTATTATGTAGCCAAACATCTAAAGCGTTAGCCGTTCTAACCTTAAAATCTTTTACTTGTAAATACTGCAAACCAACCGAGTGTAGGTAATCGGATACGTTCTTAAATATCTTTTCGTGTTTGAATATGGTGCTTTTAGATAAGCCGTTTACGTCCCGGATATTATTTAAAAAAGTTCTAAAAATTAATAGAAACTTTGGGGCGTTCGGGTCGCTATCAATTATCGTAACAACTTCTTTTGGTTTGTTGTACTCAGCTATAAATGTAGCTTGTTCGTCTTTTGGTAAAAGCCCCCAAATTAAACCTAATGCCTGTTTAATTGTGGCTAATCCTGTGTTATTTAGTTCAGTCATTTTAAGGTTGTTTTATGTGTGAAAATAATTTTGTTTTTAGTGCTTCACTTGCTTCACTAACTACACTATTTTATTGGCTTCGTCAATTGCTAAATCAAACTCATGACCTAAAACCATACAATTTGTATAGTGCCTAGCCGCAAAAGTTATAAGCTTACTCATGCTTTCTGAATAGTCGTGCCATTTTTCATTATTTTCGTTATTAGTAGCTTTCATAAAGCCACGCATAACAACGTGTAAGCTTTGCTGTGCGTGTACCAAATCAAAACCTCCAATAGCTGTGGATAAGTCTTGAAAAATCTCATTAATAGCGTACATATTAGTTTCGCTTGTTTTAATAGTAGCCTTATGATAAAAGGTTTTTGGGTTTTTTTCGGTTAATTCAATAACCACGTTTGGTTGTTGCTCAAGGATTAGAGCTTCGCTTGTGTTTTTTTTTAGTTGCGTCATTTTGTTGAGGTTTTAAGGTTAAAAAGTAGGTAAGGTCGCTGACGCAACTAATATGCTGGGCATAAAAAGAGCAGGGACTTACACCCATACGCCTTACCGTTTCTTTAAGATTTGTTTTGATACCCGTTAAATTTAATTAGTTACGTCGCTACAAATGTATAATTATTTTTTATTCGCCAATGTATTTTAATGTAATTATCATTAAGCAGATTGCAATTCTAAATTATTTGGGTCAAACCAACCTTGCCCGGTTGTATTTTCCATAATTGCCCAAGCTGAGGTTAAAATATAACTGCGGTTGTTAATACCATTACCAATGTCATAGATTACGGTTGTATTTGCAAATGGGGTGGCATCGGCTCGGCAAGCTACTTTGGTTGGTACAAAATCTGCAACACCTTCTGCATTCATAATAACATCAATAATATCACTCACTTTAATTAAGCCAACGTAGTTAGGGTAAGTCCCTAATTTATTTAAGTATGCGTTTAAGGCATTCGTTACATTTGTTTTCGCTACGTTGCCATAACCTGACTTATAGTAAATAGTGCCTTTCAAATAAAGATTATCCGGGGCAACACTTGTTAAGTCGTAAATAATACCCGCCGTTCCTACATTTGTTATGTAGTCTTGTAATTGCGTGAAAGCTGCCCCTGAAATTATAGAGAATGGGTTACTACCCTGCGCTACTTTAACCTGAACATTATTGTTTCCACTTACCTCGATAACACACCGGGTTACAATATTAAACTGAGGGTCTACAGTTGCATAACCTACAGAGCCATTGCCTAAAATGGTTAACAGGTTAGTTGGCGAAGTACCAACCGTATTAGGGTCGTATTGATAAGCGAAAACTTGCCGTTGCATAAACACTTCGTTATTCGCCGGGCTTTGCGCTGCGTTAGTTTTAATCTGAACCAAATAATCGTCCCAAGTTTGTTCTAATAAGTTTTGAATAGCTGCCACTACATACGCAAACAACCCAAATATTGAGGTTAGCGAGGTGGTAGTTAAAATATTACCCAAAATAGGGTCTGCAGCTATGTTAGCCATTATTGTTGCTTTGATTGATTGTACTGAACGTGCCATGATTTTATTTATTGGTTTTTGGTTTATTATTAGGTTCTTTATTTTCTACTCGTATACATATAAAAAGACATGTGCTAAATGGCTTGCTAACTTCTTCCATTTCAGCAATAGTTAAGTTTTGATATTCGGGTGGATGCTTAACTATATCTTTCGGTTTACCCGTTTTTGTATAGTAAAAAGCACTCCTTAATATTTTCTTTTCGTCTGCATAACCAAACATTATAAAACTACCTTCAGGATGCCTGAATTGTAAAACATCCTCTAATATTTCTAGCGTTTCAATTTTAGCTTTTAAATCTTCTTTACTCATTTATTTGTTTTTTAAGTTTTTCTAATAGTGCTTTTCTTTCGTCCGGTGCCATTTGTATAAATTCTTCGAGCGTAGTGGTTTCTTTTATTTCAGACATTCTTAATTTTGGCGTAGTGTACTGTATTAACTCTAGATAGGCTTTTACATAGTCTTTCCCCTCTAGTTTTGCTAAAAGCTGCTTAAAACGCTCCCTATCGTCTTCTAGTATACTTGCAATAAACTCACGCATGTTATTGGTTACTTTATTCGGCGTGCCGGAACCTCGACCTTTTTTGTTTATATTTTCATCTCCTTTTTTAAATGGCATTGGTATAGTTTTTTATTGTTGTTTATTGTTGAGGTGTAATTTTTTAAAGCACACACACTCTTTAAATATCTTCTTATTGTATATTATTATTATATCTTCTTAATGTATCTTCTTATAGGTCGTGTATATTTTGAAAACAATAAAACAGTAATAAAACAAAAGTTGTAAACCCTTTCTTATAGGTCGTGTAATGGTCGTTACTTGGTCGTGTTGTTATCATAGTGCGTTTAATTTCAATAATGCTTTTTCTCTAAGTTCCCTTACTTGCTTTTTGTACTGATTTTCTTTAGTCGATTTTCTACGTTTCTCAACCTCCAAAACCAAATCTTCTAAGCTCATTTTATAACTTACCCAAAAGCCTCTAGTATGAAATGAGTAGGTAACTAAGTACCATTGATGGATTAAAAAAGGCTTTATTTTCTTGCTGATTTGGTACTCGTTGTAATACTTGGTTAACTGATACGTAAACATATCCGGTTTAACTACGGTAGTAAAGCCACTCATTCGAGAAAACAGATAGTCGTTGGTTATCTTACAGCACGAATGGTTTTGTATAATGCTCTTAATGGCTAAATGGGCTAATAAACAAACATTTTCAAATTCAGATTTGCCGCCGCCGTAATATTCCCACCATGTTTTTAAGTTAATGCCAACTTTAGGGGATGTTTCGCTAATGCTTTGATATAAATTTCGACCGTTCTTTAATGAGGCACCCACATTGTAGAGTTTTATATTATAATATTTTGCGCTAGACCTCATCATTTCTAAATCGTTGCCATGCTCTAACTTTAAGCAATGTGCATATACAGCATAGTCGCTAATATTATTAAGTGCGTCTTTGCTGTCTTTCATAAAGTCAGTTAGCAACTGTACAGGAAAATTAAAGTAGCGTTCTTTAGTTTCCATTATAACCTCCTGTTTTGGTTAGTAAGGCTAAGTGTTGTTTGTCAATCAAAAGACGCTTAGAGAGCAAATTAATAGCCTTGTCGTTCAAATTAAGGATGTGGGGTGCAGCCTTTAAAAAACTCTCTATGCGCTTTGTTCTAATACTATCCATTTGCACCTCCTACAAAGTCATTATACCAGTTATAGAAACTTGCAAAGTCTTTAACGATTATGTAAACACCTCCGGCATCCTCCACCTGTTTTTGTACCTTCAATTGATTTAGGCTTTGTTTATCCCTACCGAATTTTATCTCAATAGATACATGTCGGCCTTTTATAGTGGCGTGAATGTCTGCTGTACCTCGAGTTGTAGAGCCTTTAACCCACTTATCTAACTTGGCTACATACTGCCCGGTAGTGTTGATTCTTACAGCATATTGCTTATTAAACTTTAAAAAGTCCATAACGCATTTAGTAAGGTCGTTCGCTGATTTGTCGCTGTAATTTGATTTAACCAAACAATGCTCGGGGAAATTCGGATGCTTTTCTTTCTTGTAAACCATGCTTAGTCGGTTTAACTCGTGTAATGGATTGCCAGTAGTTACTATCATGTTAATTGAAAGTATAACTGATTATTACTAGGAAAGAATTTTGGGTTTGTAGTCCACTCAATAACTTTTGGATGGCCTGTTATAGTGCATCTACGTTTCTTTACTGCTACTATCTGTTTTTTCTTACGCAGCATATCAACATATCGGCAAACGCTTTCACGCATAATGCCAATCGATTTGTCAACCTCCTTCATAGTTAGGGGGCGTTTGTAAAAAGCCTCATAGACTTGTTGTAAGCAAACCTTATATTGTTTACTTTTGCCTTTAGTAATACTACTTTTGTTCGTATTACGAGCCTGTTTTTGTTTCCCGGACATTAACAGGTTTTTTATTTATGAGAATATTTACGGTGTGTCATTGAGGCAAACACCTCATCGCTTTTAAAGCGTACCCTCGATGCAAGTCGATAAGATGGCACTATGCCATTCTTTACATACTCACCTAAAGTAACTAAGCTAACGCCTAGAATTTTGGCTGCATCCTTTCTGCCTATGTACTCCGGTTGGGGTGCTTGCTTGAAAGAGTTATTTTTTTCAAGTTCCGATTTAACGGCTTCGGCTATTAAAGTTTTAAACTCTTCTTTAGGGATTTGTGTTAAGATTACTTCAGTCATTTGTAAAGCATTTATTTGCTTTTACAAAGGTGAATCTATCTTAACCGTTCTCTAGGGAAGTACGTTACTAATATTTAAGGGGGGTATTCCCCGCTACTTTTTTTTAGGCTTTAAAGCATCTTTTAATTTTTCTTCCTGAACCATCATTTTGGGATTAATAATCTGAAAAATATTATTTATGAATGTATAAGCCTCAATATCATGCTTAAATTTCTTTGTTTCATTCTTTAAAAAACTAACAAACGGCCGAAAAGATGTTTTAAATTTCTTTGTGTACTGAGATTTTTTAATGTTATTGTTTTGTGATAAATAGTACTCTGTAAAAGGCATCTCAGCTTCTAATTTATCTTTTATAATGCTTATTAAGTAGTTGTTTAAATATTCAGATTTAATGGTGTGTGCTTTGTCTTCATTAACAACAAAGTTTATATGTTTTAAGGTTACTTTTTTAGTCTTTGTAAGATGAGTAAAAAAACTCCACAGTCTTTTTTTTTCTTTATGTGCTTTATCGTTTTTAAAATGTCGGTTATCTTCCCTAAACTGTTCATACATATTGTACTTCATAAATAATAGGATAGTAAAAAAAATAATTTCGCTTTCTCTTGCCTTTAATTGTTGCTCAACAATTAATTTTTTTATCGACAGCAATTCTTTGCTTGCTTTTAACTGGCAATAATAAGGGTAATAAATATCGCCAACTTTATTATCAGGTACCTGTAAGTATTTTTTTAATAACGTAACATTAGGATTAAAACCGTCATTAGTAGCAATCTCTTTTAATTCATCAATTGTTTTAACCATCTATTAATTATCTTTCTTTTCAAGTGAAGCCGCTATACTTTCAAGCAACGTGTTTGTTTTCTCTTGTAACTCAATTCGCTTGTTTATTTTAAAATACCAGCATGTAATTTCCCTGCATAATAAAAACACGCATATTACAATTACCATTAATACTATTATTTCTCCTGTTCCTATTCTCATTTTGTTTTTGGTTTAAGTGGTTACTTTTTATATCCTATACGTTTACGCTCAGCTTGTAAAGGCTCTTGTTTTTCTTTCTGTAAAAGGAAGTGTATAGCTTCGTACACATCTTTAAACTCTTTATCGTATTTGTTTTCGAGTTCCTTTAGTTTATCGGTTAAATCTTTATGAGTTAGCGCATATTGCCTCATAAAAACAAAAGCCCTCATAATGGTTATGTTTACATCAATGGCTTTATCTGAATTTAATACGCCGCTTAGCATAGCTAAACCTTGCTCGGTAAAAGCGTAGGGAGTTGCCGAGATATTACGTTTATTTTGGGATGCGGTCACATTTTGTGACTTCATAGATGCGGTTGCAATTTGTGACCGCATCGTTTCCCACTCCGCTTTACTGAGTTGAAACATAAAATCAACTGGAAAGCGTTTAATGTTTCTTTTTACAGCTTGATTTAAAGCCTTTGTTTTTACTTCGTATAATTCGGCAAGGTCATAATCTAACATTACCTTTTGCCCTCTTACTTCGTAAATCTTTGTTTCAATTTTTTGTAGAAGCATAATTTTAACTATTAATGATTTATAATTAACTCACTTTTTTAAGCTTGGTTTGTTTGCTCCAATGCTCTTTTAGCCTTACCGCCGATTCTTTACCCTCCATTTTAATATAACGTAAAAAAGCTTGCTCTGTTTTGTGACCTGTAATTTTACGAATTTCAAGTGTAGGGAAGCCTGACAGGTATAAGTTTGTAGCAAAGCTACGTCTGGCTGTATGGGTGGAAACTAAGTCAAATTTTTTGTGTTTAACCTCAACTCTCAAATTTCCTGTAGTTTCGTTCATTATTACAACATCGTTCAGTTTGGCTTTTTTAGCAATCTCTTTCAAATATTCATTCATTTTTTGGTTAGATATTGCTGTTGGTAATCCGTTAACTGTACTCTGTTTATATTTAGTAATTATTTTAGCTACGATATGATGTACCGGAATATCTACAACACCACCTGTTTTTTGTGTTTTAATAGAAATGTACCCATTATTTATGTGTTCTTTTTTTAACTGGCTTAAATCACTAAATCTTAACCCTGTGTAGCACCCAACTAAAAACAAATCCCTTACCCTTTCATATTTTGGTATGTCGGTTAAATCCAATTCATAAAGTCTATTTAGTTCATCTTCGTTTAAATAAATAGCCTCCGTATTTTCCGATAATACTTTAAATCTACGGCTTTTATATTCTAAGTTTTTATTTATGCCCCTCTCAGTTGCCGCAGTCATAAATACTTTTAAGTTTTTAATCTGCTTACCTATGGTATTTGGTTTAAAGTTCTTTTCCTTAACTAGGTAATCCGTAAAATCAAGATAAAAATCAATTGTAATTTTGTCAAAGGTTAGCTTCTTTTTAATGTGTTTTTGATACTCAAAAAGATGGCTTAATGTGTTTTTGTAACCCTTAATAGTGGACGGTTTCTTAGCACTTTCAACCTGAACAATATAAATTCCGGCAAATGTAGGTAGGTCGTTAATAGATTCAATATTGCCTTTATTAAAATGCTTATCCAGTAATTCTCTCAGTTTTTCTACGGTTGGCTGTATGTTTTCGTTATCATTAATAAATTTTCTAAATACATTCTTAGCATCTTGCATTATTTTGTCAAGCCTCGAATTAAGCTCCGGGTATTCAGCAAATTTCTTAGTTTCCTTAGCCCGTTGAAAATTTCTTTTTTTCTTATCTGTTTCCCAAAAATCAGGACTAATACTTTCTTTAGTGGGATAAACCAACCTATTATTATTCCATCTAATTATTAAGCGTATAGATGTAGTTTCTTTTTTTAAGTCTTTAAGGTTAAAATTAAACTTTGCCATGCTAAACTATTTTTATACTTCAAAAGTAAATAAAAATTCATTCGGGGGTCGGTTAGGGGGTCGGTTTTTATTAACTTATCTTAATTTCCCTTAACTATACCTTACCTTTAATCCATTGAAAACACTAGATTTTATTGGGTAAAGATTAAATATAGAAAAAGTCGAAAAGGATAGTTCGTGTACTGGTCGGACAACGAAACAAAAAACCCCGTAAATTATTAGTTTACGGGGTTTATATTTTAAGCCAAAAAATATAAAATTACGCTTTTTGCATTAAAACAACTTTATAAGTATCAGAGCGGTCTTTCATGTTTTCATAAAGTCTGGTACCCGGGCTGCGGAAGAAATTCTTAAGCCCCTCTTGGGCTTGTAGTCTTCTTCGTGCTCCAAGCACCGGAATTTTAAATCCATTAAATCGGTTTAAACAATCGTCAACATATTTGTTTGCTCGCGGAGCATCTTCATCTCTAGCTTGAATGGCTAAATCAGTAACATCTTCAACCTCTAATAGGTTCATCCCAATTGTTTTAAGATAATCAAAAGATGCCTGCCATGTGCCGGTAGGAATTGCGTTTGCCCAAACCAAATACCCACCCGGTTTTAAAATTCGGTAAGCTGTTTGGAAAAACTTTTCATCCTCAGGAGTAACCACGCCAACCATTTCGGTAACGTGAGTTTCATTAATAACAACAATATCGGCAGAACTATCTTTTACACTTAAATTTGTAGCATTAGCATGGGTTGCCACTAGGCGTCCGTTTAGCTCAGGAACATATTTGCGTCTACAAGTTTCAATGGCAGTTTTTTGCATGTCTACCGCCTCGTACGTACAATTTGGTAAAACATTTTTGCATATATGATGTGCGCCGGCACCGGTGCCACAGCCCATTTCAACCAAATGAACTTTGCCATCTTTCTGAGCAATAAAGTCTTTTATTATTTGCCAATGAAAATGCCCCGTATAGGCGTTTTTTCCAAAACGCTGTGGGTCGTCAGATTTTATTCCTGAAGCCGACCATTTAGCGGGCCATGAGTGACCCCATGTGTTAAATGTAAATTCGTATTTTACTCCAAATTCGTTCTCAACATCGCCCATTGAGCTATAAAGAGAATAGAGTAGAGAATATAAAGATGCTTTGTCGTAATCTTCTTCAGCTAAATCGCCGTCTTTAGCAGATATTTTAGGTTTCCCCTCTACCGCACTTGCGAGCACCCAGGCTCCAATAATCCATTGTAGTTTTGATTGCGAATACTGCGATTGATTACTTAATGATTTTAATATATCCATAGATAGTTTTTATATGCTACCTACACATTTGTTCTACGGCTTTTCGGCTTTCTCCGTTACTAAATAAGATTTTATCGTACGCAAGCTAACTTTAATATTTTTAAAAACAACAATAAGTTTAAGTAAGCGTTTAAAAGAAATGAGAGAGTTAAAAATTTAACTCTTTATATTTACTTTTGCAATACACTTTTAACCTATATGAAAAAACTAATTCTTTTATCATTATTAATTAGCTCATCTGTTATTGCCCAAATTAATAAAAGCGCCATTTTTGGCAATGACCTTGTTTGGTATGGCATAGATTATTCTAAAGCCAAGTTTATTGAGGACATTCAACCAGGGCAGTTAAAAAGCACAATGTTTGCATGGAATGTGGTGGTGGTTAATGAAGCTAACAAATACAACGTGGCAAAATTTTTCCAAAAGCAAAATGTTTTTAATGATTTAGCACCTGTAATGAAACATAATAAAGACATTGATGAAACACAAATGATAAGCATGAATCAGTATAAATTTGATAATGCGGATGAAACAGTAGCTTCAGTTATATCGAGTTATACCGGAGGAGAAAAAACAGAAGGCTTAGGCCTTGTTTTTATTGCAGAAAGTTATAATAAACCAAAAGCACAAGCAACATATTACCTGACTTTTTTGATATAAAAACCAAACAAATTATTTATACAGAAAAATTTACCGAAATACCGGCAGGATTTGGATTAAGAAACTATTGGGCAAGCACTATTTTTAAAGTGATGAAAGATGTAGAGCAATATAAATATGCTTCGTGGAAATTTAAATTCGAGAAAGAAAAATAAACCCAAAAAATAGTTTCAGGTTTTTTATTTCATCCTTTTGTGCTAATAAATGCAAGGGTTAAATAGTCCCTAAACTCATAGAGTAACTATCTTACATAAATGAGTTAATCACTCTATTTAGGTTCTTTATTTTCTTACATAGGTTTGCTATTCATTAAATTTAGGTAAATGAAAAAAAATCTATTTCTTTCTATAATAACAATACTGTTTTTTGACAATGTAAATGCACAAAACGCTATACCTAATCCGGGTTTTGAAAACTGGACAAGCCAAGGCAGCTACGATAATTGTACCGGATGGGGAACCATTGACCAATCTATAGCTACATTTTGTGGTTGTGCAGGTACCGCTGTAAAGACTTCGGTTGCCGGAGAGTTTCATAGCGGCACATTAGCTATGAAATTAAAAACATTAAGTGTTTTTGGTCAAACCGCACCTGGCATTGCTGCTACAGGTACCATTAACACAAACACACAAGCTGTTGATGGTGGTGTTGCTTATAACCTTAGCCCCGATTCTATTGTAGGGTGGTATCGTTATACACCTTCTGGTACAGATACCGGTTCGGTAGAAATTACCTTGAGTAAATGGAACACGGGCACCAATAAACGCGATGTTGTTGCACATGCAAAATTTATACAAAACACCAGCGTTGCTTCTTATGCTAGGTTTGCACAAGCGCTTACTTATTCTCTGACAGGTGCGCCAGATACAATGGTTATTGTATTGCTTTCTAGCTCTACTACAGCCCCACAAGTAAATAGTACGATGTGGGTTGATGACCTTGACTTAATATTTAACACAACAACAAATATTGCTAATAACTATTTGGCAAACACTTTGGTTTCAGTTTACCCTAATCCAAGCAAGGGCAATTTTGTTGTAGAAACAGGTTCAACAGAAAAACAAACCCTGCAATTATTTGATGTTAATGGTAAACTTGTTTTAAATCAAACTATAAATGGTAAAACTAATATAGATGTAAGCAATTTAGCAGAGGGTGTTTATAACCTTAGTCTTATAAACAGTGAGTGGTTTGTTGTAAATAAGCGAGTGGTTATTCTACATTAATTATATGGGATAAACCCTTCTGGTAAAAACAAAAAGCCCGATAAATTTTATCGGGCTTTTTTTATGCCAAAAAAGCACGATGTGTTTTTATAAATGCAATAGTTATATTTACAAGCAAACATAAACAGAGTATATATTTTAAAATTTAATATGGAGTTAGCTGAAAAGCCATAAAATGAGTAAGCAATAAACACAAAAAACATGGAAACAATTAAAGCGCACACTAGGAATAAGTTTTTACAAGTATGTATTGGAATAAGCATGGTGTTTATTTCAGCCGGTTTTTTTATTCACTCTATCAGCTCGGCCAATGCAGCACCAACACCTAACAATTTTATGACCCAAGGCACAGGTAAAATAGGGAAGTATCAAATAGTTTTTGACAATAAAAACACCGATTTTTATTTAGTAAACACCGAAACCGGAAAGAGTTTGTGGTGGAATAAAACACAACAGATTTGGAGCGCGAACTGTGAGGCGGCACCTGTTGGTTTTTAATTTCACAACTCCTTATTTTCACAAAGTTTAAAGCCTTGCAATAATTTTATACTTTTGCGGCGATGAAATTATTTTGCGTCGTCTTTAAAAGTAATGAGTAAAATATTTTTGTCTATAACCTTATGGGTGGCTTTTTTGTACGGTGTGGCACAGCAAGATTCTGTAAAGTTGCCTTTTTCTATTGCCAGCGAAAAAAAATTAGACGATGAGGATATTGCGCATAAAAAAGAAGGCACTTATGTAACTGCTATACCCCAATTGAGTTCTGACCCTGTAAATGGCTTTGGCTACGGGGCAGAGGGTATGTTGTATTTTAACGGAAAAAAAACTGACCCGTTGTTTAATTATAGTCCGTATCGCGCAAAATTATCGCTGTCGCTTTTTAACACCACAAAATCGCAAAATGAAATTGTACTTGGCTTAGATTTGCCCTATATTTTTAATAGTAAATGGCGTGTGCGAGTAGAAGGCATTTATGAGAATGATCCCAATATGGTTTACTTTGGAGTTACCGAAAAAAGTCTTGCTCACATAACTAATCCACAAACCGGAGTTAGCTACAATAATTATGATAGTTATATTAACTCATTAGCTGCTAATGATAAAAATTATAACCGTTATGAGGAAAAAAACAATTTAATGTTGGATTTAAGTGGGGAACGTTCTTTTTTTAAAAGTAAGATGCGTGCCATTGTGGGATTTAGATATGCGAGTTTTGGGCTTTTTACTTTTGCCGGCAACTCTCTTTTACAAAATGATTTTGTAAACGGTAAAACATTAGGTGTTGGCAGAACAACCGTTTCTATGCTTCAAGCGGGTTTGGTTTACGATACACGCGATTTAGAAAGCGACCCCGGTAAGGGTGTTTTTGCCGAAGTTACCGACGAATTATCTCTGCAGGCTTTGGGGTCTAACTATACATTTAATAAAGTGTTTGCTCAGGCTAAAATTTATCAACGCTTGTTTCCTTCTGTATTCAAAAAGTTGGTGTTTTCTATGCGCGCGGGTATAGCGGCCCTTAATGGCAATGCCCCTGTATATGAGTATATGGAAGAGTGGGGTTCAGAAGGTGGTGTGTATGATGTAGTAGGAGGTAGGTTTGTTTTGCGTGGCTATAAACAGGCACGCTTTGTGGCCAATTATTTAGACTTTGTTAACATAGAATTACGTGCGCGCTTTGCTCAGTTTGTATTATTAAAACAACACATTGCTTTAAGCGCTGTTCCGTTTTTTGATGTTGGAGGTGTAGGCGATAAATTTTCTCACTTGACTTATGGCACTAATTATAGATATGCCGAAGGGTTAGGTTTGCGTATAGCGTGGAATGTAAACACTATTCTGCGTTTTGATTATGCGTTTTCGCAAGAAGACAGGCAATTCTTTTTTCAATTCGGGCATTCTTTTTAAAAAAATAGTAAAGTTTAAGAAAGCAACATTCTTTAACAGTAAACCATTCGTTTTTTAAACTATCTTTAGCCAAGAAGAACGGAGGAAATAATATATCCTGTGTCGTTTTTAATCACTCTTCTTTTTAACCTCATTTTTTTCAGGACTAATAAATCTCCCATTATGTGGAGGTAAAAACGCATTGTTTAATGAACACAGTAAGATTTGTGAGTAATGATAAAAAGCAATTTGCTACAATCCTTAAGAAAAACGTAAATGATTTTTTTAAAGAGAAAAACCTTTCTACAAAAGGGAATTTAAACATGGCTAT
>Ga0209622_1000043_pt1 | contig 13006 bp, 14 predicted proteins | sample TexAe_OM3H0_M2_FD_187943 | JGI IMG/M metagenome (GOLD analysis project Ga0209622, IMG submission 187943) | Forest soil microbial communities from Davy Crockett National Forest, Groveton, Texas, USA - Texas A ecozone_OM3H0_M2 (SPAdes) (version 2) | ecosystem: Environmental > Terrestrial > Soil >...
TGGTGAGAAAGAAAATTTTATGACAGCTTACCGCCCCTTTATTTTAACGGGTTTTTGCGGTGGCTTATCCACCTTTTCGACCTTTAGTTTTGAAACCTTTGAACTTTTTAAACGTGGCGATTATGGTTTGGCGGCAATTACTATTTTGCTGAATCTGATTTTATGTCTGTTTGTTTTTGCCATCTTTGCAAGAAGATAATTAAGCAATGCCCACCCACCTACTTTGTATAGAAACTGCCACTACCATTTGCTCGGTTTGCATTACCGCCGATGATAAAATTTTAGCCCATAAAGAAATAAACAATGGTTTTTCTCATGCTGAAAATTTGCACGTTTTTATTCAGGATGTTTTAAAAGAAGCTAACTTATCTATCAACCAACTAAATGCAGTTGCCATCAGTAAAGGCCCGGGCAGTTACACAGGTTTACGCATTGGGGTTAGCACAGCAAAAGGTTTGTGTTATGCCTTGCAAATTCCGCTTATAAGCATAGACACCTTACAAAGCATGGCTTATGCTATTGCATCCACCAAAAAAGAAGACGCTTTATATTGCCCCATGTTAGATGCCCGCCGTATGGAGGTTTACTGTGCCATTTACGATAAAAATGTAGAAACCATAACCCCCGTAAACGCTTTGGTAGTAGATGAAAAATCTATCGATATTTTTAACCTCAACAAAACCATTTATTTTTTTGGAGATGGAATGCCTAAGGTAAAACAACTCTTACAAAATAATAATAAGGCACTTTTTATAGAAGATGTTGTTCCATCAGCCAAAAACATGGCTACGCTTGCTTTTACAAAATTTTTGAAAAAAACTTTTGAAGATGTAGCTTACTTTGAACCCTTTTATTTAAAAGAGTTTTTTACAAACGCTAAAATACAGCCTTAACTATTATGGCCATTTTACATTGCCTGTAACCGTATGCGTAATGCCCGAATATGTACAAGTAATGTTGGTAAAGTAAGCCGAACTGCTGGTACCGGCTGCTACAGTTACATTGCCTGATGATGCAGGATACGAGCCCGAAGTGTTTACTAAAATAAGTTCGCATTGCCCTGCTGGTGGCGAAGCCCCGTTTGTGTTTACTATAGCATAGTTGCCCGATGACGGACTTACCGTACCGGGAAATATTAATTGAATTTGAGGATACTGGTGACTTCCATCTAAACCGGTAACTGCATAATTGCCCGAGCTATTATTTGTGAATTGCGTGGGGTTGCTGGCAGAAACACCATCTACTGTAAAGTTGGTTGTAGTGGTGTTAGTAGGTGCCGAGGTTGTTGACGCAGGAGGTGTGGTTGTAGTAGTTGTACTACTTTTTTTACAAGCAAATGTAATTAGCATGCAAACAAGCAAAGACAGTGACAGCGCAAACACTTTTTTCATACCCGACAGTTTATTTGGTTACCAGCCAAATTTATAAAGAAAAATGTTTTATGCAATTTTAAATTGATGACATGCCTAAAATAAAAAAACTCCTTTTAAAGGAGTTTTTTTACAAACGTTAAAATATAATTTACACTTTTATTTTAATATTTAATGTTACCGGTAACGGTATGAGTGCCAGCTGTACCGGCACTGCAAACAATATTTGTAAAATAAGCATCAAGGCCAACTACTGTTACAGTACCTGTGGTTGCCGACGAGGAGTTGCCGGCACCAGTTGTTAAAAGGAAATTACAATGTCCCGCGGTAGGATTATTGGCAATAGTGATAACATAAGAACCCGATGCAGGAGCAACAGTTCCGGGAAATGTTATTTGTATTGAAGGGGCTCCGCTATTATCAAATGCCGAAACAGTATAAGGACCAAAATTTGCATTACCTGAAGAAGTTGGATTACTTGCAGCCGTTCCATCTACCGTAAAATTTGTGGTAGTTGTGTTTGAGGGTGCGGTTGTAGTACCTGTTGTACTAGAAGTACTGGTTGTTGCTGGTGGTGTAGTAGTACTGCTTTTTTTACAAGCAAAGCCTATTAATAGTACTACAGCTAAAGAACTGGAAAAGACAAATAATTTTTTCATATATGATATTTTAATTGGTTTTAGTCAAATCTACTCAGAAAAATTATATGTACAAATTTTAGTGAAAAACAGCTTATATATTAAAGCTTTAAGCAAAACCTGTAAATATTTTTTACCTTTGCCCGCTCATGGAAATCAAAGTACTGAAATCGAAATTGCACCTGGTAACGGTTACCCAAGCCGAGTTAGATTACATTGGTAGCATTACTATTGATGAAGATTTAATGGATGCCGCCAACCTTATTGAAAACGAACAGGTACACGTACTTAATAAAAGAAACGGAGAGCGTTTAATTACTTATGTAATTAAAGGCGAACGAGGCTCGGGTGTTATTTGCATGAATGGCCCTGCGGCATTAAAAGTAACTAAAGGCGATGTGGTAATTATTATTTCGTACGCCATGATGCATTTTGAACAAGCAAAAAGCTTCACCCCTTGGGTTGTTTTCCCTGACACAAACACAAATCGTTTAAAAAAATAATTTAATTGAATCCTAAAGTAAAATCCGCTTTACAACTAATTTTATTTGCCGCAATAGGAATTGGTTTAGTGTGGCTTTCTATCCACAACATTCCCGATAAAGACATTGAAACTACCAAGCAATCTTTTAAAAACGCTAATTATACTATCGTAATTATTTCTGCGCTTATCAGCATTTTGGCTCATGTTGTACGTGCCTGGCGATGGGACATGCTTATGAAACCCATTGGGCATAAAATATCGTTTAAAAACTCGTTTGCCGGGGTTATGATTGGTTATGTGGTAAACTATGCCGTGCCCCGTGCCGGAGAGTTTAGTCGCTGTGGTGTGGCAGCCAAATACGAGGGAATTCCGTATGCGGCTGTGCTTGGCACAGTAATTACAGAGCGCATTATAGATGTTATTTTATTACTGATGTTGTTTTTTATTACACTAGCTGTGCAGTTTAGCGAATTAATAGGTTTAACAAATTTATACGTGCTGCAACCTTTATCAGCCAAGTTTGGTGGTTTGCTACACAATACATTGTACCTGGTTATTATTATTGTTGGGCTGCTGGCAGTTGCCGGGGGTTTATTCGTATTGAGAAATAAAATAAAATCACTTTTTACGGGTAAAATTGGCGGCATACTAAAAAGTTTTGGCGATGGTTTAAAATCTATAAAAGACCTTGAAAAACCGGGTTTATTTATTCTGCAAAGTTTATTGATATGGGTAATGTATTTTTTAAGCTTATACGTTTGCCTGTTTTGTTTTGATGAAACTAAAACCCTGGGCGTAAAACCCGCGTTGGCCTTTATGTTGTTTACGTCTATTGGGGTAATGGTTAGTCCGGGTGGCATTGGGGCTTATCAGTTAATTGGCACACAAATACTTTTGTATTATAGTGTTGTTAATGGCATAGCGGTTGCCTTTCCGTGGATTGTGTGGGGTGCACAATTTATTGCTATCATAGTAATTGGTGGATTATGTTTTTTATTCTTACCTTTAATGAACAGTAACAAGGATGATAAGCTATCAGCAGATACTACTGAATAAAATTTTATCGCGCCATGAAATTGCGCAGCGTGCCAATATTTGGCGCATGTTTAATCAAAAAATTATTTTTACAAACGGATGCTTTGATATTTTGCACCAGGGGCATGTAGAGTATTTGAGTAAAGCAAAAGATTTTGGCAACAAACTTATTATAGGATTAAACACCGATGCTTCAGTAAAGCGACAAAACAAATCGCCAGAAAGACCTATAAACAATGAGCAATCGCGTGCATTTATTTTAGCCGCTTTAGGCATTGTTGATGCCGTTGTGTTATTTGACGAAGATACCCCTTACGATTTAATTAAAGCCATACAACCGGATGTGTTGGTTAAAGGTGCTGATTGGAAGGTTGAGGACATTGTAGGTTACGATATTGTAAAAGCCCGTGGCGGAGAAGTTGCTTCTATTGAACTTACACCTGGTTTTTCAACAACGGCAATCATTCAAAAAATTACTTCGGGTAAATAATTTAAAAAGCGTATCCTAACAGTACACCAACATTTGCTTTTAAATAATAGGCATATTTCGGACTGTTTGTAATTAACGGATTAGGGTCGGGGTCTTTGCCAAACTGACTTACACCCAACGAAACATTTCCTTGTAAAATAAAATGTTTATTTAGTCTGTATAAAAATCCGGCATTAACGTGATACCCAATATATAATTTGGTTTCGTAATAAGCAAAGGGGTTTCGCAAATCGGTATAATACATTGCTCCATACTGATAAGCTACTGTTTTAGAATGATAATCAATAAGCATATTAGTTGCCTTGCCACTTTCTACACCTAAAGCAATCCAAAAAGTATTTTTTTTATGCACGTAAGGATAAAATTTAAAATCTAATCCGCCATAATTATTTTTATAATAAGCGCCCCCGTTTACTTTACATTCAATTCTATTATAGGTTGTAGAATCATTTCCGTTTAAAAAACCTTGGTTATAAAAACCAATAATGCCAAAGGTTCTTTTTTTAAAAATATGCTCGTAAGATACTTGCAAGTGAGAATTTGCTGCCTGAAAAGGATCTATGCTAATTATGTTTTTGGTAAAATCTTCGTTTTTAATTACACCAAACGAGGGGTCTTTTACACAATTTACATAACCGGCTGTTCTTAAATCAATACAACCTCCTTTTAAAACAAAGCGCTCTATATTTTTTATTTTGACCACAAAGGTTGGACCCAATGTATCTTTTGGGTTTTTAAATTTTAGTTGCTTATCAGATATTTCAATAATTTTTGCAGCCTGTCTGGTTCCGTTAACATAAACTATGGAATCGTACTGCGCATATACACTGTTTCGACTCAAAAAAATAAACAGGAAAAAAGTAAATCCGGTAAAAATATTTTTCATGGTTAAAATCTGTTAAAACACAAATGTATCTAAAATTTTATGTTGTGAAATAAGCCTTACATTTGAGCATAGAAATTGTAGCATTGGCAAACCCGTTAAAAAATTTAGCTTCACAAACTGCCGTATATGGTTTAAGCACCATTTTACCTCGGTTTTTAAATTACTGGCTGGTTCCGTTTTTTACTTACAAGTTTACTAACCCGGCCGATTTTGGAATAAATACAGAGATATACGCTTACATCTCTTTCCTGAATGTAATTCTTACGTACGGCATGGAAACCGCTTTTTTTAATTTTGTAAATAAAAACGAAAACAAAAATGTAGTTTATAGCACGGCACTTATTTCTTTACTAAGCACATCTACCCTGTTTCTTTTAATTGGTTTAGTGTCTTCAAACTTTATTGCTGTTAACCTTAATTACGCCAACAACGTAAACTTTATACAATGGATGGTGTTGATTATTGCTACCGATGCCATTATGGCGATACCCTTTGCGCGCTTGCGTGCCGAACAAAAAGCCATAAAATTTGCCTTTATTAAAATCGGTAATATTTTAGTAAACATTGGTGTAAATGTTTTCTTTATTCATTTCTGTAAAAATGCGTACGAAAATGATTTAGCCAACCAAACAACATCAACACTTGGTAGTTTATATAACCCGCAAATAGGCATTGGTTATGCTTTTTTAGCCAACCTTATTGCCAATATATTTAGTTTGCTTTTGCTTACTAAAGAGTTTATGGGTTTTACATTTACATTTGATAAAGCCCTTTGGCTGCAAATGCTAAAATATGCTTTGCCTTTATTAGTGGTGGGTTTAGCGGGCATGATTAACGAAACCTTTGACCGTATTATTTTAAAAAAATTATTGCCTGCCGATATTGGCATGCATGATTTGGGCGTGTATGGTGCCTGTTATAAAATTTCCATCCTAATGACCATTTTTATACAAGCCTTTAAATTTGCGGCCGAGCCTTTCTTTTTTAATCATGCAAAAAGTGAAGATTCGAGAAAATTAAATGCTTTGGTAATGAAGTACTTTGTTATTTGCTGTTCGTTTTTATTTTTAGCTACTATGATGAACATGAGCTGGATAAAATATTTTGTGAGCGAAAATTACTGGACAGGTTTATTTGTAGTGCCCATTTTATTACTGGCCAATTTATGCCTGGGCATTTACTTTAACCTATCGGTGTGGTACAAACTAACCGGACAAACAAAATTTGGCGCCTACATAACCATATTAGGTGCCACTATTACATTGGTTATTAATTTTATATTTATTCCTAAATACAGTTATGCGGCATCGGCTTGGGCAACACTTATATCGTATGCCAGTATGATGGTGGTATCGTATTTTTTATTACAAAAATATTACAAAACAAATTATAACCTGCGCAGCTTTGTTTTCTTTTTGGGCTTTGCTTTGTTTTTCTATTTCCTTTCATTAACATGGCAAGGAAATGTAAACAAGTATCTGGAATTATTTTTAAATAATATGTTGCTCGCAATTTATTGTTGGTTGTTTATTAAATTCGAGCTTCCAAACTTAAAACAGTTAAATGCTACCAGTTAAAATTGTAAATAAAAGCAAGCATGCTTTACCAAGTTATGCTACAAACCAAAGTGCCGGCATGGATTTACGTGCTGAACTTACCACGCCCATTGAGTTAAAACCCCTGCAACGTGCCTTAGTGCCTACAGCTTTGTTTATTGAATTGCCTGTGGGATACGAAGCACAAATTCGTCCGCGTAGTGGTTTGGCTTTTAAAAATGGTGTAACGGTTTTAAACTCGCCGGGCACTATTGATGCCGATTACCGTGGCGAGATAAAAGTTATTTTGGTAAACCTATCTAACGAAACTTTTGTGGTAAACGATGGCGAACGCATTGCACAAATGATAATTGCCAAACACGAAAACGTGGAATGGAAAACCGTTGAAACACTTGAAGAAACCGTGCGTGGTGAAGGTGGTTTTGGCAGTACCGGAAAAAAATAGAAAAATAACCCCTTCTGTCATTTCGAAGGAGGAACGACTGAGAAATCTGTTTCGAAACGGATTTCTCCCTACGGTCGAAATGACAAGGAGTAATAAAAATCATAAGTAGAATATGAAAACAGTTGATTCGATAAATTTTGCAAACAAACGTGCCGTTATTCGTGTTGATTTTAACGTGCCTTTAAACGATGCTTTTGAAGTAACGGATGAAACCCGCATAAACGCGGCTATACCAACCCTAAAAAAAATATTGAAAGATGGTGGCAGCATAGTTTTAATGTCGCACTTGGGTAGACCAAAAGATGGGCCAAGCAACAAATATTCTTTACAGCACATTGTAAAAAATGTATCGGCTGCATTGGGTGTGCAAGTAAAATTTGTAAACGATTGTATTTCTGACGAGGCTTTTAAAACCTCAGCAGCTTTAAAAAGTGGCGAAGTTTTATTACTGGAAAATTTACGTTTTTATAAAGAAGAAGAAAAAGGCGATGAAGCCTTTGCCCAAAAATTGGCCAAGCATGGCGATATTTATGTAAACGATGCTTTTGGTACCGCACACCGTGCACATGCATCAACCGCTGTTATTGCCAAGTATTTTGATACTGCAAATAAATGTTTTGGTTATGTAATGGCGAGCGAAGTTGCCAGCATTAGCAAAGTGTTACACAATTCAGAAAAACCGTTTACAGCCATTATAGGCGGAGCAAAAGTATCCGACAAAATTTTAATTATTGAGCAATTAATGGGTCGTGCACAGCACATTATTATTGGTGGCGGCATGGCTTTTACATTTGTAAAAGCAATGGGTGGCACTATTGGTAAATCGCTTTGTGAAGATGACAGACTAGAAACTGCTAAAGAACTTTTAACTAAAGCAAAACAAAAAGGGGTGCAATTGCATCTACCAACGGACGCCGTTATTGCCGATAATTTTGCTAACGACGCCAACCATAAACAATGTGCTATAAATGATATACCTGATGGATGGATGGGTTTAGACATTGGTGCTGAATCTATAAAACAATTTAGCGAGGTCATAAAAAATTCTAAAACCATTTTATGGAACGGCCCAATGGGTGTTTTTGAAATGAGCAATTTTGAAGCCGGTACTAAAGCCGTTGCCGAAAGCATTGTAAAAGCTACTGCCTTGGGCGCTTATAGTTTAATTGGCGGTGGCGATTCGGTGGCTGCTATCAATAAATATAACTTAAGCAGCAAAGTAAGTTATGTATCTACAGGCGGTGGTGCTTTGTTAGAATATATTGAGCAAGGAAGTTTACCCGGTGTAAAAGCAATTGAAGGATAGTTTCTTTACTCCTTTTTTATTTTCTTAATAGATCTAATCTGGAAATTGGCGTCCGCTAACATACAGGTCGAAGTCTATTGATAAATTTAAATTGCCCATTCTTTTTATTGAATCTGAATTAATGAAATGACCATGAATCATGCCATTACCATTATGAATGTTTGCTGCAACCCAAATACACGCACTTGCATTATCAATTAATTTTTTAACTCCGACTTTATCAGTTTCTAAAAAACTTAATAGATGGTTTAATTTATTTTCAAAAGTATCAGGCTCAGGATTTGGCAGGAAACTAATTCTACTAAAAGTATGTTTTGATTTTCCGCTTGACCTGAAATCCCCTTTTGACCAACCATCTGTTGGTATGAGATTAGTTAATGCTTTAAGTTCTTCGAATGACTTGGTTTCAGAAGTTGCAGTAAGATAAACTCTATACCAAGGTTCTGTTGAAAGTCCTTTAAATAAATAAGTATCTTTTTCTATAATTGCTGTGAAATAAAATTTTTCTTCTTCAACAGGTAAGTAAATTAAAAATACTTCGTTTTCACTATCTCTGTCGATTCGGCTTACAACAAGTTTTCCATCTTTATAGAGAGGATTATGAATTGCTAAATATTGCTGCGTGTTTCCTAATGTTTGGTCACGAAATTCTTTAGCAACTATATCTATAAGTTGTTCGTCCGTCATGTAAAATTGTAATTCGAGCAAAAACTACTTCTTAGCGTCAGCTAAAAACTGTGCTAAACCACTAGTAGTTAATGGGTGGTTTAATAAAGCTGTAATTGCGCTTAACGGACAAGTAGCTACATCGGCACCTAATTTAGCGCACTCAATAATGTGCATTGGATGACGAACAGATGCCGCTAAAATTTGTGTTTGGTAACCGTAGTTATCATAAATCAATCTGATATCATCAATTAAAGCTAGTCCATCGGTGCTAACATCATCTAACCTGCCAATAAACGGAGACACATAAGTTGCACCTGCTTTAGCAGCTAATAATGCTTGCCCGGCAGAGAAAACCAAGGTGCAATTTGTTTTAATGCCTTTTTCGGTAAAATATTTAATGGCTTTAACGCCTTCTTTAATCATGGGTATTTTTACTACAATGCGTTCGTGTAGAGCAGCTAGGGCTTCGCCTTCTTTTACCATACCGTCAAAATCGGTAGCAATAACCTCGGCACTTACATCTCCGGTAGTTATGTTACAAATATCAACGTAGTGTTTTAAAATATTGTTTTGCCCCTTAATGCCTTCTTTAGCCATTAGTGATGGGTTTGTGGTTACGCCATCAAGTACACCCATGTCTTGTGCTTCTTTAATTTGAGCCAAGTTTGCTGTATCAATAAAAAATTTCATAAATCTGTATTTTAAGTTTTGGTAAAAGTAATTTTTAATTTTTTTATACCACATTTAAAATTCAACAACTTATTAAGGAAAGAAACAACCTACCTCTGTCATTTCGAAGAAGGAACGACTGAGAAATCTGTTTAGAAACGGATTTCTCCCTACAGTCGAAATGACAAGCACCGTTATTTGTAATAAGGTGTGTTTAAAGGCACGTTTTTGTATGAGTCATAACTTGCCTGTTGTTGTGTTTCTGCGTAATCTTTAAAATCGCGTTGCAGGGCAGGTGGTTTTTAATTATTACAAAATTACTTGGCACTATTTTTTAGCTTGTACTTTGCGGCAAGTATACATGTACTTTGCGGTATGTTTATTTATTACACCCTAATTGAGTAACAAAAACTAACGTTTGGAAAGGCTATTTTTGCAGTATTATTTTTTTACTGTCATTGTTTTTGTTTTTATCAATAATTCTAAAAACATACACTCCGTTTGGCAAATCATACATTTCTTTTCTATAATTATTTCCGTTTATTCTAGTAGATTCTATTTGTTTTCCTTCCTGATTATATAGCTCTACCTCATAATCATCTGCCTTAAGAAAATCAATATTTACAATGCCATTAGAAGGGTTTGGAAAAATATTATCTACAATTTTTATTTCTTCCATTCTTGTTTCGGTTGATAAAAGTTCCGGTTCAATCGGCGAAATTAAAATAGGATAAAAATTCATGTTTATTTTATTTTCCTTTGCTTTTTGTATCACTTCTTCCAATGTATGTGACGATTTCGGTGGATTTAAAGATGGGGCATCGCCAATTAAAACTATTATTCTTTTCGAATCCGATTTCCAAAAGTCTTTATCCATTGCCTCAAAAAAACCATCAAAAACTGATTCAGGGTAATCGCCTCCATCAGTCACACTAATTAAATTTATAAAACTAGTAGCTGAAGAATAATCGGTTTCAAAATTTTTATAATTAAACCATGCAGATCCATCACTATTTTTATCGCCATAGCACGCAATGGCAAGTCTATTATTTTTATATTTTTTTATGGATGCCAGTACACTTGTTAAGCCCTTTTTTATGTTTTCCAAATCATCATCCATGCTTGATGTTTTATCAATCAAAAAAAGTATATCAGCATTCTCAGTTGAATTACTTTCAATTATTTTAATAATTTCCTTTGAAATAAATTTTGCATTTAAAAGGATAGTAACATTGCCGTCTGTTTGTTTAGCTAACTCAACAAATTGCTTATTACACGTTGAGTCAATAACCGAATAATCAACTACTTTCGGCAGCTCAATTTTCATACTCATTAATGAATCAAAAACCACCATTAAAGAGTCGTTTTTACTTTTGAGCTCTTGCTGTTTTTGTTCTTCAGTTAATTCAATTTTTGTATCTCTATTACAAGAGGCAAACAGAAGTGTCAAAGCAATTATTAAATATTTCATATCTATCTTTTCTAATTAGTAGTCCAATCAGTCTACCTCAAAATCTTCCTTACAAAAGCAACGGTAAAGTAACTCATTAAAAACACTCCCGTAAAGCCTTCAAAGGCGGCAAATGGTTTCAAGTAGCCTTCGGCAAAATAATCACCATAGCCTATGGTAAAAAAAGTTATGGCGCTATAGTAAACGCAGTTACCAAAACTATGTATGTGTTGCAATTCGGGTGGTAATGTGGTGGCCACCGTACCAAAACTGGGGAAATATTCGGTTATGATGTAGTAAATAAAACTAAAACCCGTAAAGGCCAAAAACATGTTCGATAAAACTCGTATAGGGTCGGTAGCATAACGCCCTACATAATCAAACACATATTTTTGAAAGTAAAAATTAGGATAGGCCCACAGGGCATTTTTTTTATCCTTTTCAATAGCCGCCTGTAAGTTTGCTTTAGCCTCGCAACGTTTAAATTCTAAATAAGCAGCATCTTCATCTTCGTACTGCCCATTGTTACGAAAATTCTCTTTCAAAATCCTAAACTGCTCTGCTTTCTGAAATAGCGTGGTTTCGGTTTGCTGGTAAATTAAATCAAATACATTATTAGCACGCCAGTCAATAAACATACGACCTAAAATGCGCATGCCCGATATATCAAAAACCGAAATAACTACTTTTTCATCTTCGGGTTTTACATCTAAAATATCGCGCACAATGGTGTTACTTAAACCAACCGTACGACAGGTGTTAAAACGTAAGTCGATATAGCAATTAAGCGCGCAACCCTTAAACGAAATATCGGTTACGGTAGCTTTATTAAAATTTACCGACCCCGAACCAAACTCAACCAAATCAAACTGAGCCTCACCTTTGGCAAAATCGGCTTGGGTAAATAATTTTTCGCCATGCCCAAAACGCGCACTACGAAAGGATACTTTACCGTCGCCAAACTCAGCCCCATCAAACGATACATCACCATCGTTAAACTCCACACGCCTGAAATCTATTTTACCGCCGCCAAATTCTACGTTTTTAAAATCTTTTTTGCCTTTACCAAAGCTTGCTTTTTCAAAACTTAAATCGCCGGTGGCAAATTTGGCAAACTTAAAATCTACATGTCCATCGCCAAAGTAGGTGTTCCTAAAATCTACATTACCGTTGCTAAAATTACAATCAACAAACGATAGGTTACCCGTACCAAAATTGGTGTTGTTAAACACCACTAAACCATCGCCAAATTTTACACTCTGAAAATTGGTGCTACCGCTACCGTATTTTGTTTTTTTAAAACTTACATCGCCATTACAAAAAACCGAGTTGCTAAAATTGGTGGTACCGTTTCCAAAAATAGCCGAATCAAACGTTACTTTATCGCCTTCAAAATTTGTGTAGGTAAAATCATTAACAATATCGCAATCAAAAAAGGCTTTTTTAGCCGAGAAGTTTTTAAGTGTAATAAGTACGCTATCATCTAAACCTTTATCAACCCTGTAATCGGTTAAAGAGAAATTATATACATAAGCCCCGTTAAGGTTCATGTCTTCTCCTTTATTTATTTTTTCAAATATTTCTTCTTTGGTAATTACGCCGTACTTAAATACAACCACTTTTTTATCGCTTTCGTCAAAAAAGCTTACAATAGCCGTTTTAGAAAAGCTGCGCATGGGCCTATCCTCAATGTCAACTTTATATCTTAATAAATGATGTTCGTGTAAGGGTGAGTCAAGCATAATTTTTACTTATTTTAGGAGCCGATTATAAAAACGAATTTACTAATTCTTATATTAAATGAAAATATTAATTACAGGCAGCAACGGATTATTAGGTCAAAAACTGGTTTACAAACTACGTAACCAAGCCAATGTAAGCCTTATTGCAACAGCCCGGGGCGAAAACAGGTTATTACAAACAACAGGTTATGTGTATGATGAAATGGACATAACCAATGAAAAGCAGGTGCATCAGGTTTTAACAAAACACATGCCCAATGCGGTTA
>Ga0209622_1000045_pt1 | contig 12709 bp, 19 predicted proteins | sample TexAe_OM3H0_M2_FD_187943 | JGI IMG/M metagenome (GOLD analysis project Ga0209622, IMG submission 187943) | Forest soil microbial communities from Davy Crockett National Forest, Groveton, Texas, USA - Texas A ecozone_OM3H0_M2 (SPAdes) (version 2) | ecosystem: Environmental > Terrestrial > Soil >...
TTTTGACTCTTTAGTTGTTTTTTCTTGTGCTTGTAAATTAGTAAATCCTACAAAAAGCAGGATAGATAGAATTAGGCTTGTTTTTTTCATATGTTGTTTATTTTTACAAGATTACTTTAAATCATAAATTGTACCAAACTTATTTTTAGCATAATTCATAAAGTGAGTAAAATTTAATTTTTCTCCGGTAATTTTCACACATAATTCTTGTGCGGTATAATATTTACCATGCACGTGTATTTTTTCGCGCAACCAACTTAAAAGGTTAGTGGTGTTTCCACTTTCGATTTCGCTTATTAAATTGGGGATTTCTTTTTGTGCCTGGTTAAAAAATTGTGCGGCATAAAAACTACCTAACGAGTAGGTTGGGAAATAACCAAATGAACCATGACTCCAATGCACATCCTGTAATACTCCTTGTGCATCATTTGGCACATCAATGCCCAAGTACTCTTTGTATTTAGCGTTCCAATAATCGGGTAAATCGTTTACTTTTAATTTATCTTCAAAAATTTGCTTTTCAATTTCGTAGCGTATCATTACATGAAAATGATAAGTCAATTCATCAGCATTAGTACGAATTAAAGAAGCTTCTACCCTATTAGTCCCTTTATAAAAGTCTTCAGCCGTAACATTTTGCAATTGTTTTGGAAAATATTTTTTTGCAACATTAAAATTATGTTTCCAATAAGCTAGGCTACGCCCAACATTGTTTTCCCACATGCGCGATTGCGATTCGTGTATGCCTAATGAAATAGCTTCGCCTAAAGGCATACCGTATTGTTCGGCCGGAAGTCCTTGTTCATATAAAGCATGCCCACCTTCGTGTATACAACTCCAAATCATTTCAGCAAAATCGTTTTCGTTTATGCGTGTGGTTACACGTACATCGTTCTGACTAAAAGAAGTTGTAAACGGATGAGATGATATATCTTGTCTGCCTCGGTTAAAATCAAAACCCATTTGCTGCAGCAATTCTATACCAAAATGCCATTGAGCATCTCTGTCAAATGGCTGAAAAAAGAATTTATTATCAACCTGTTTAGCTTGTTGCACTTGTTTTACAAAGGGAACTAACTCTTTGCGAACATCAGTAAACAAAACATCTAAATCGGCAACGGTAGCATTTTTTTCGTGAAGATTTAAAAGCGCGTTATATGGATGCGCTTGATAACCCAATAAATCACACTCTTGTTTTTTTATAGCAATTAGTTTTTCTAAATACGGAGCGAAAATTTTAAAATTATTTTCTTTACGGGCTTGCTGCCACGCATTAAATGCTGCACTTACAGCTTTGCTCATATTTTCTACAAACTCAGTAGAGTACTTTTTTTGTCGCCCAAAATCTTCTTCAATTTGGGCTACATTTTTTTTCTCTATCTCGCTTAAGGCGCCGTTTTTTGCACCTTTTAAAAGTTGTGCCGTGTTATCTCCGGTAAAAAGCTGATGCGAAATACCCGATAAGGTTGATAACTGACTTGCCTTGAAGCCTGCCGCCCCTTGGGGCATATATGTTTCTTGGTCCCAGCCAAGTGTGGCCGCCGCATAATTTACATCAGCAATACGCTGCATGTGGTTTTGTAATTCATTATAACTCATGCGCTAAAATTACATACAAAACTTGTTATGGCAAATACAATTAATATACGCTAATTGTCTTGCTAAGACAATTAGCGTTTAACTCCTATTAATTAATTATAGTGAGCACCTTTTTTGTTTGTATGCTTTTTATCATCGTGCATTTTAAGTGCTATAAGCACCGAAAAACCAATAATAAAAAGGATTACGCACATTACAATAGCCACATTATCTGAATGCGACTCGGCAGCATAATTGTTTTGCACTACTGCCAATGCACTTTGGCTATATAATAATGCCATTAAAAACATTATGCCAATTACTTTTGTTGAGAAGTGTTGCGTTTCCATGATTTCTATTTTTTAAAGGTTCAGTAGTTAATTGTTGTTTTTTAGCAAGCTTGCTTTCTATATACTTAGACGAAAAACAAGTAAAAAGGTTGCGTGACATCTCCGAAAAATGTGCTCAAAGTTTTTTAACGGTCGGTTTTAACGATTAAACGGTTGTTTGTTGAGGTAAACAAGCAATTAACACCAATCCTTTTTAACTTTTGGAAACAATTATTATAGTTTTAATAAAAAACTAAAAAAACTATCTGGCTCAAAACGAGCACGTTTACTTTTACTTTTAAAATTGCTAATATATTTAGCAATATATAACTAAATAATTTAGCATATTTGCATTGAGATTTTTGATTTCCTGGTTTTTGTTTACCACTCATAAACGGAGCTGTTGTAAAATTTAAAGTTTAATTACTTTATTTTTATGACAGTTCTTTAATGGGCACCAAGTTTTTTAATTACTGCCTTGCAATAAATCTCCGTTGGCAGTCAACAAATCGGTTAAACTTAATAATTCACATTCAAGCTTTTCAATATTCTTAAAAAGGTTATCAGCTAACTCCTTATTAAAATTACGTATGCCTTCTGTGGTATATAAATCAACAGCTAAGCGTTCTTCAAAAATATAACTATCATACAACATTATTTTGCTCTTAATTGAGGGCAAAAATAAATTATCCAGTCTTAACTTATTGTTAATTAAGGCTTATTTAACTTTTACGAAAAAACTAAATGTATTTTTATTGTAAACTGCTAGCCCTTTTTAGGTATAATTTTAATGCCGGCAACTATAACATTGTATCGGTAATTAAATTGCTGAACATTTTCTTGCTTAAACTCTAATTGATACAAACCATATAGGGAAACAGAATTAGTAAGTGAAAAGTTGGCCAAAACTCCAAATCTTGATTTTGTTAAATCATCGGCAAATACAATCAAACTCACACAAAATATGTAATAGTGGCATATAATTATATAGCACTTTAAAGGGGCGTTAGGCTCACCTTTGAAACATTAACTAAATAACTAAAACAACATAAATCAATTTTGCACATGACCAAGGTCATATTAAATGGTTTAAAAAGGGTTTTTCTTTGTTACATAAAATGAAAGTAATTACTAAAACAATCGCCTTACTCATTTTTTGCACACAAATGGTAAGTGCTCAGCAAAATGGCTTTGGCCCTCATGGTGGGAGGTTGAAAACAGTGGGCAATTACAAGATAGAATTGTTTGGCTGTGACGACCATATTGAGGTTTACTTGTTTGACAGAGATACAAACGCAATTAGTAACAAAAACGTTAACGGAAATGTTGAGTTTTTTTATAGCGGACAAGCAACTTTAAGTTGCCCGCTTGTACATTATGGCATGGATGGTTTTACGGCTAAAATACCGGCAAATACATTTTTATATAGCAAGCCTACATTTAACATGGATGAGGGCGTTATTGTTACCGAAAAATTTGAAAACGAATGCTTAATGAGTGCCGGCAAAAATTAACACAATTAAAAAACAAATAAAATGATGACATCGCTTGAAAATTTACACTATGCCCTAGGCGAACTTGCCTATGCCATAGCCGCTATTGACGGAAAAGTTCAGAAAGAAGAACGACAAAAATTTCATGATATTATTGCTGCCGAAATTCGTAGTAAAGATTACGATTTTGATGTGTCGGGCATAATTTTTCAAATACTTGATAAGGATAAGCAGCTTGATACAGAAATGATGTATAATAATGCTATACAAACCATTAAAGCCAATGGACACTATTTGAGTCCCGAATTAAAAGCAACTTTTACTATTGTTATGGAAAAAATAGCAAAAGCATTTCCCCCAGTTACAGATACTGAGCGAAATTTATTAGAAAGGTTTAAAACAGATATTGCCTCAATTAACGGCGATCAGGTTTTTTACGAATCAAAATAATTAAAAATAAAACTATATGAAAACCATTTTAGTACCCACCGATTTTTCGAAAAATGCAGAAAACGCATTGCACTATGCCATTAATTTGGCAGAAAAAACACATGCCAAAATTATTTTGCTACACTCTTTTCATCTTGATTATACCAACGCCTATGTACCGGTAAACATTATTGAAAAAGAAGTTGAAGAAGCTAAGGCTAAATCAAACAAACAATTAAAAGCCTTGTACAATAAAGTTTCTCATCGTGCTAAACATCCTATTGAGTGCGTAAGTAGTCAAAATTTGGCAGTTGATGCTATACTTACTACTGCTAAAGAACACGATGTAGATTTAATAGTTATGGGAACTACCGGGGCTACCGGCATGCTTGGGCGACAAATTTTTGGAACAAATTCATCAAAGGTTATTGAAAAGTCCATATGCCCCGTTATAGCTATCCCTGAAGATAACACACGTACTGATATTAAAACAATTGTTTACGCAACAACCTATTTAAATAGCGATATAGATTGCTTACAAAACTTGGTTAGTATAGCTAAACTATTTGATGCAAACTTACAGGTTGTTCATGTATCTTTAATGGAAGAAGATGTTGAACACGAGAAAAAAAGAATGGAAAAGTTTAAGCAGATAGTAACTAAAAGTATAGCTTACGAAAAAATGTCTTTTAAAACCCTTTTAGGCCATAGCATTGAAGAAAGATTAGAAGGTTATATGGAAGAGGAAAAAGATATAAATATGTTGGCTATGTCTGCTCATTACCGCAATTTGATGGATAAATTATTTGGAAAAAGTATAACAAAAGTTATGGCATTTTATTTAAGAACACCACTTATGATATATCATCATAAACGCAATAAATCAGACAACACAACTGATTATGCCGTAGAAAAATTAATTTTTTAACATAAAACCATAACATGCAGCCAACCATCCCTACATTAAGCAAAGAGCAATATGAGTACTTGGTGAAACTCGTTGATAAAAAGGAGCCTGATTTTTATGTGGAAAAAAAACCACATATTTATGGCGATTTGTTAAGTTCATTTTTAAAAGAAAACACAAATGCAAGTAGCATAAACAGTAATGTAAACTTTTACAATTTACTAGAGAATTTTGCTTAACTAAATTGAATACAAAGACTCCAATAAAATTTGAGGAGTAGTTAAATATGAAGAACCCGATAAAATTAAACAGTATCTCAACCTCGCCTACCGAAAAAATTACGGAAGTAAAAGCTAAAAAAGAAATTGTACGCTTAATAGAAAAACTAAGTGTTATACAAAATAAATTATACGCCCAGCGCAAGTATGCTGTTTTAATTATACTGCAAGGCATGGATACATCGGGAAAAGATAGTGCCGTTAAACATGTTTTCTCAGGCATTAATCCTGCGGGTTGTAATGTAAAATCATTTAAAGTACCAACCCAGGAAGAAAACCTGCATCATTTTTTATGGAGGGTTGTTACAGCATGTCCCGAAAAAGGAATGATTCAATTATTTAATCGCTCGCATTATGAAAGCATACTAGTGCCTTTAGTAAATAAATCTCTTACAGGTAATATGTTAAAGGAACGTTGCGAAGAAATAAATGCTTTTGAACGAAGTTTAGTAAACGACAATACAATTGTTTTTAAATTTTATCTGCATGTATCACACAAAGAGCAAGTAAAAAGGTTGAAAGACCGAAAAACAGATGAACATAAACGTTGGAAATATCAAAAAGAAGACATTATTGCCATTGCTAAACACAATGAGTATAAAAAAGCCTATGAGTTTGTGTTCGAAAATTGTTCTGAAGATGTAAAATGGCAAGTAGTTCCGGCAGATAAAAAATGGTATAAAAACTATTGTATTTTGCGTGATATTGTAAAGGAGCTGGAGAAGTACGGTATCCATTACCCGCATACTGAATTATAATGTATACACTTACATAAAGAATTTGCTAAAGAAAAGATGAAGGATTTCAATAAAAATTAAAATAATAACAATCCACTCTAATCGTTTGCTTTCTTTAGCATTTGTAAGCTCTACGAATACAGAAAGATTACTTTCTACCCGTTTAAGCATATATTCCAACTCTTTAAATCGAATAGAAATATCAAAAGTTTTAGTAAGTCCATCATTTACTTTGCCCAGCGTTTCATCTTCCCATACAACCGAAGGTGTATCGTAAATATACAGGTTATCAATAATCCTGTTTTTTGTATTCAGTGTTTTTCCAATAAATTTCAATAATTTTCTTTTAGAAATTTTTAGTCCTCCAAATGTTTCTAATTGATTGGTAAGGTGTACGGTGTCATCAAATAATTGCTGTGCAACTTCCTGATAAAAATCAAGTGCTAACGATTGGGCAACCTGCAACATGGCAATTCGTATCACATCATCATTTATTTCGTTTACCGATAAAGAATTGTATGAGAACTCAGGATAGGGCACTTCTTTCTTTTCAATAATAAAATCTTCCTGTAAACGATTGTCGAGATGGTTAATGCAATATTTTGTTAGTAAAGAAATAAATGTGCTGCGCTGCACATCATCTACATTAGCAAATACAACTACTCCATAATTTAAAACAAAAACATGTCCATGCTCATATTTGTAAAACAATTCAAACGAATTTGAATTAATCAAGAATCCGGTATACTCTGTTTTAAATTTTTTAATGTTGGTGTTTTCCGCAATCTGATATGCAATTATCCTAATCATTTTTACCTCCCTTATCCTAAAGATACTTCATTTAGCCGCAAAAACCAACAATTTTCTTGCCTGATGATAATCATATTTACTTATGACGGCACTCATTTAGTACCCCATATTGTGGGATTATTTTTACATAAAATAACCTACTTATGAAAATCACCATTAACGACCACCGCAAAATTTTTGCCATACAGGAAGAGTTCAGCACTGCATTTCCTTATTTAAAACTTGAGTTTTTATCAAAACCGCATGAGCCAAGTGGCAAACCGGGCGGAAAACTCATTACAAGCAAAAGTAAAACCTTAGGTGAATGCCGCACTATACATAACAAAGGCGAAATTACCATAACACCTAATATGACCATTATAGATTTAGAAGAACGTTTTGAAGACGTTTACGGTTTAGGAGTACAAGTGTTTTGCAAATTGGGTAAAACGTGGGAAGAAATAAGTACTACAAAAAAATTCACTTTAGAGGCGCAAAATCATGCAGGAAAATTATTGGACAATAAAGTAATTTAATACAAACCTGTTTTAATCAAATTACTTAATCATTACATTTTTAAAGGCCTTACCTAAACATTCTATTACATCAGTAATAAGCATGCTCTCCATGCTTTGATTTTCTAAAGTAATATCGGCTGCTAAGCCATGAAGATAGACGCCCAGTTTGGCTGCATGTTTAGGCTCATATCCCTGAGCTAAAAAGGCAGTAATAATACCGGTAAGTGCATCGCCTGAGCCACCTTTTGCAAGTCCGGCATTTCCGGTTGTGTTTAAAAAAGCTTCGCCAGCATAAGTAACAAGTGTTTTATGTCCTTTTAAAACAATAATAATAGTATGTTGTTTTGCTTTTTTTACGGCAGTGCTAACTCTTTCTTCATTAGTTTTATGAAATCCAAAAAGTCGGTCAAACTCTTTAGCATGCGGAGTAAGAATTGTTTCTTTTGGAATTTCAGCCAACAATTTTTTGTTTGATGCAATTATATTGAGTGCATCCGCATCCAGCACCAAAGGTTTATCAAGTTTAGTAAAGATGTTTACAAGCAGTTTTTCTGAATGCTTTCCTACCCCTATTGCAGGTCCCACACCAATAGCCGAAAAATTACTTGCATTTTGTTTGGCACCCTCGCGCATTACAAGCATGGCCTCGGGTATGCCGGTTTGCAAAATAACTCGTTCATTTTTTGGCACATTTACAGTAAGTAAACCAACCCCTGCACGAAGGCAAGCCCTTGCTGCAATAACAGCCGCTCCCATTTTTCCCTCACTACCGGCAATAAGTAAGGCATGCCCATGGTTTCCTTTATGAGAAGATGCTTCTCTTGGTTTTAAAATTGCTTTGATGTTTTGTTTGGTAAGGGTTTTCATAACACAGTATTTGTTAATGCAAATTTAAACATACGAGTATATAAACTAATTATTCTTTTTTATAAATATCTATCAAAAAACAAGTAACAGTTCATTCCTTTTACAACATTAATTGGTACTTTTTCACCTATACTTTTCAGCAAGTATGTACCTACTTTGCTATATGTTTTTTCATAAAAGTGACTAAAGTCATTCATTTAGATGATTACTGGCATAGAAATTTGCTTATAAGTTAAATAACATTGTTCTATATAATAATCTGAATTAAAAACACAAAATCATGGACACAAAAAAAATAGTTGTAGGTGTACTGGCAGGCGTAGCCGTTGGTGCATTACTGGGGGTGTTATTTGCACCCGATAAAGGTTCGGAAACCAGAAAGAAAATTGCAAGAAAAGGCGAAGATACAGTAGATGATATAAAAGACAAGTTTGATGACTTGTTGGAAAGTCTTACAGAAAGAATTGAAGATATAAAAGACCAAACAACCCAGTTTTGTGAAAAAGGCAAACACAAAGCCGAAGAATTTAAAAAAGATTTAAAAGCACAAATGAGTTAAAAATTTAGCATTTACCCCGTAAGGCAAATGTTTTTTTAAAGGCGAGGTTTTTCTTCGCCTTTATTTTTATATGAAACAATTAATTAAATATGGCAACAAAAGATTTACACTTTTAAACGCAGGTCTAAAAAAATACGAGCAACATGCCAAGCCCGAGCATTTGCACGAGGTACGTGTTGAGTTAAAAAAAATAAAAACCCTGGTCAATTTACTTGTATTCAATTCAAAACAATTTGATATTGCTGCAAACTATAAACCCTTAAAGCAAATTTTTAAAAAAGCAGGATTAATAAGAGACTCAGATGTGTTACATCAATTATTTAAAGACCATAAACTCGAAAGGTTTGAAAAAGCAGTTATTCCTAAAACCAAAGAGCAAAAAAAAACTATAGCAAAATTTCATAAAAAAACGGGGCAATACAAAAAAACCACAAAGCAAATTCATAAAAAAATTGAAAAATACTTCGCCCATATAAATAGTGAAGATTTGAAAAAGTACATTTCGAAAACCGAACAACAATTATGTGAAAAATTGTTCCAAAAATTTAACACAGATGAATTGCACCCTATAAGAAAACTGATTAAGGAACTGATTTATTTGTCTCAAATTACAAATGAGGAAAATAATCTACAAAAAATTGAAACCTACGATAAACTACAAGATACCATTGGCAAATGGCACGATAAAATTGTACTGATTGACCTTTTTCAAAAAAACCAAAACTCCTTATATAAAGAGTCAGTACAAAAATTGAAACGGGGTTGCACTGGCGATATAAAATTAATTAAATCGTTAATGAACGCACTTACAATTAAGCAGGTATTTTAATAGTAAAAAACAACAAGTATAATTTTTATTCGTAGCTTATATTTTGTAAATTTAATAGCATGAAACCCACGCTCTCAGATAACGCCATTAAAGTGCTTAACAGCCGCTATTTGCTTAAAAATGCAGAGGGCGATATAGTTGAGAGTCCTGATGAACTTTTTAGGCGTGTGGCAAACCACATAGCTAAAGCTGAACTAACCTATGGCAGTGCAGTCGATGCAAAAGCATGGGAAGAAAAATTTTACGCGCTTATGTGTGAGTTAAAATTTATGCCTAACTCGCCTACTCTTATGAATGCAGGCATGCCCCTGGGACAACTAAGTGCTTGCTTTGTATTGCCTGTTGAAGATAGTATAGAGTCTATTTTTACTACACTTAAAAACACTGCACTCATTCAACAAAGTGGTGGTGGCACCGGATTTAATTTTTCGGCTCTCCGTCCTGATGGCGATTTTATTTCTTCCAGTTCTGGTAATGCTTCGGGTCCTGTATCTTTTATTAAAATATTTGATGCCGCTACACAAAACATTAAGCAAGGCGGTAAAAGGCGTGGTGCTAACATGGGCATTATAAATATCGATCATCCGGATATAGAAGAGTTTATTTCAGTAAAACGAGAAGAAGGTGTGCTATCAAACTTTAATATTTCGGTAGGCATTTATGATGCTTTTATGATTGCGGTAGAACAGGATGCTATGTGGCAACTAAAACACCCAAGCACCGGTAAGCTTGTAAAAGAAATTAAAGCCCGTAGCTTATGGAACAAAATTGTAGAAAATGCCTGGAGTAGTGGCGACCCAGGTTTAGTTTTTTTAGATACCGTTAATAAAACAAACCCAACCCCTGCCCTTGGCGAAATTATTTGTACAAATCCTTGTGGCGAGGTTCCTTTACTTTCGTATGAGGCTTGTAATTTGGGTTCTATTAATGTTTCTCAATTTTTTATTTTTGAAAGCAAACAAGTTGATTGGAAAAAATTAGAGGAAAGTATTTTTTCTTCTATTCGTTTTTTAGATAATGTAATTGAAATGAATAATTACATCATCCCCGAAATAAAAGCCCTGGTAACAGGTAACCGAAAAATTGGCTTGGGCATTATGGGCTGGGCTGAGTTGCTTATAAAAATGCACATCGCTTATGACTCTGATAAAGCCCTGCAATTAGCCGAACAGCTAATGAAATTTATAAACCAAAAAAGTAAAGAGGCTTCAATTGATTTAGCTAAACAACGTGGTGCTTTTAAAAACTGGGATAAAAGCATATATCACCCCAATACACCCATTCGTAATGCTACACGCACCAGCATTGCTCCTACAGGCACTATTTCTATCATTGCCGGTACAAGTTCATCTATAGAGCCTTTGTTTGCTTTGGCTTTTCATAGAGAAAATATATTGAATAACGAAAAAATGGATGATATCAATCCTATTTTTGTTCAGTATCTGAAAGAAAATAATTTGTATTCAGGAGCCCTAATCAAGCAAGTTGCAAAAACAGGCACACTGGTTGAAACTAATTTACCTGCCGAAGTAAAAAACTTATTTAAAACATCGCTGGAGATAGAACCTAAATGGCATATACAACATCAGGTAGCATTTCAAAAATATACCGATAATGCGGTTTCAAAAACCATTAACATGCTAACCGAAGCAACTATAAAGGATATAGATAATGCTTATATGTATGCCTGGAAACAAAAAGCCAAAGGGGTTACTATTTTCCGTTATGGGTCGAAAAAAAAGCAAGTGCTAAAAAGCGGCATCGATAATCAGGATGCCTGCCATGTTTGTGTGAGCTGATAATTTAACCGTGTCTCTTCATCACCAAAGCAAAAATATTTTTCTTTAATTTACGAATGCGTAAATTAAAAGCATGCACTTGAGAAGCCATAACTCTATGGCTATCTCTAAAGCCACGCTCATCTTTTAATAAATCGCTTTCAAGTAAGGAAGAAAGATAATTTTCATGCTGCTTTATTGATGTTTCCATATCACTAAGTTCTTTCCCACTTAAACTTAATATTTCATCTTGTATATACGCCAGTTCACTCTTGTTTTCTAAACCGTAATCTTTATCTACTTTCTTTATCATTAAGGTGTAAAAAAAGGCAATCTCATCACGCCAAAAGTTAATGTCGTTTAACCAATCGTAGCTTTCTTCATGCAGCACAGTTAAATCTGCTTCTAATAAATAGGTAGCCTTAGGGCTTGTTAATAGTTCCATAATTTTATTTGTAAAAGTTTTTCAATAAATCAATTTGTAATTTAGCTACCCGGTTATTTGCCGTATCGCCATTTAATTGCACCAAACGATACGCCAACACCGATAGTTTCCAATCAAAAGCAACTCCAGCCAACGAGCTTTTAAAAACACGCCTAAAATTATTTTGTAAGGGCAAGCCCGCGGTTTCACAAACTTTAATGGCACGTTTAATGGCCTCCTGCAATTCATCATAGCTTTCAAAGCCCATTTCATCAGCGGCTTCTGATGCGTAATAAACCAGGTTTCGTTCTGCTTCTAACTCAGCAATTTTGTGATAATAATTATCAGTGGGGAATGTAATTACGGCTAAATTCATTTTTATATTATTTAAAAGGTTGAATTTTTAGTTTAGTTGCAAATGTGTTCCTTCAGTGTGTAAAATATGTTCAGCTTGGTCTATCTCTTTAGGAGTGCCCTGCGCAACTACTAAAAATCTGCCTTCGTGCAAATGCTCTTCGTATTTAAGCACTTCACTTTTTTTAATTCCTAAATGAATAAGAACCGATACTAATCCACTGCTAAGTATTCCTGCGTCTAATCCGGCGGCAGCACCAATTACAGCTCCTGCTCCGTATAAAAATCCAAAACCAGGAATGGCAAACACACCTATGCCAGTTAAAATACCCACTACTATGCCAGCAACGGTTCCTATAGCAATAGGCAGGCTTTTAAGTGGCTCTATCGATTTAAAATACATGTTATCATCTATCACTAAGGCTTTGCCTATTATAGATATTTTATTTACCGGAAAATCATTTTCTTTCAGAAGTTTTACGGCATTAATCGCTTTTTCATGCGTTTCGTATATGGCTACTTTCGCTCTCATTTTTTATTTTTTTAATTAAACATTATTGGTGCATTATTTATTTAACACGTTTCAACGAATCTTTCTTTAAACTGTCAGCAGGAATCATTAAGGCATCACAGGTGGGGCATTTTTCTAACAAGGTGCTTGTTTTATCCTGATGAATGGGGCAAGCATATTGCGTGCATTCATTTGGATTAATTGCAGGTTCTTTTTCATTTGTAAAACCTTTGCAGGCAAACAAAACAATTGATATTAGTATAGGGCAGATAAATTTCATTTTCATTTTTTATATAATTTATATATACAAATAAACAAGCCAATTAGTT
>Ga0209622_1000047_pt1 | contig 12635 bp, 9 predicted proteins | sample TexAe_OM3H0_M2_FD_187943 | JGI IMG/M metagenome (GOLD analysis project Ga0209622, IMG submission 187943) | Forest soil microbial communities from Davy Crockett National Forest, Groveton, Texas, USA - Texas A ecozone_OM3H0_M2 (SPAdes) (version 2) | ecosystem: Environmental > Terrestrial > Soil >...
TCGAAAATCCTTATGTATTAATTTACGAAAAGAAAATTTCGAGTATGAAAGAATTACTGCCTGTGTTAGAAAAAGCAGTACAAACAGGTAAACCACTTTTAATTATTGCTGAAGATTTAGACGGGGAAGCTTTACAAACATTGGTTGTAAACCGTTTACGTTCTAACTTAAAAATTGCTGCGGTTAAAGCTCCTGGCTTTGGTGACCGTCGTAAAGCTATGCTAGAAGACATCGCTATTTTAACTGGCGGTAAATTCATCAGCGAAGAAGTTGGTTTTAAATTAGAAAATGCTGATTTAACTTCATTGGGTAAAGCTGAAAAAATTACTATCGACAAAGACAATACAACTATTGTTGGAGGTTCAGGCAAAAAAGCTGATATTCTTGCTCGCGTTAATCAAATTAAAGCGCAAATTGAAAGCACTACATCTGATTATGATAAAGAAAAACTACAAGAGCGTTTAGCTAAATTAGCCGGCGGTGTTGCTGTACTTTACATTGGTGCTGCTACTGAAGTTGAAATGAAAGAGAAAAAAGACCGTGTTGACGATGCTTTAGCTGCTACACGCGCTGCGGTTGAAGAAGGCATTGTTGCAGGTGGCGGAACAGCTTATCTACGCGCTATATCTAGCTTAGACAAGTTAAAAGGCCTAAATGAAGATGAAAACACAGGGATTGCTATTGTAAAACGTGCCATTGAAGAGCCTCTTCGTCAAATTGTTGCGAATTGCGGGCTTGAAGGCAGTATTGTAGTACAAAAAGTAAAAGAAGGCAAAGATGATTACGGCTTTAACGCTCGTACCGAAGTTTACGAAAACTTACTAAAAGCGGGTGTAATTGACCCAACTAAAGTAACTCGTATAGCTTTAGAAAACGCAGCATCGGTTGCGGGTATGTTGTTAACTACCGAATGTGTACTTGCTGATAAAAAAGAAGAAAAACCAGCTATGGGAATGCCAGGTGGCATGGATGGCGGAATGGGTGGCATGATGTAATAATTATCCCCTTTAATATATCAAAGGAGCCTCACAGTATTGTGGGGCTTTTTTGTGTATAATTTGGTGCTTTTTGACTAAGAATTAAGTGGATACAAGATTTTTTTTATCCGTAAAAAAACCTACTTTTGCAATCCTATAAAAATAGTATGTCAGAAGTAAAAGAAAAACCTACACCTAGTATAGATGTTGAAGGACAGTTTGACCGCCTTGAACTTTTTTACGAAAATTATAAAAAACAAATTGCCATAGGTGCTGCAGCCGTTATTGGCGTAGTAGGCTTATATTTAGCCTTTACCATGTACTATATACCAAGCAGAGATGCAGAAGCACAAACTGATATATTTTATGCTGAACAGTATTTTGAAAAAGACTCTTTTAATATTGCTATAAATGGTGGTAAAACCATTCGTTTAGCTGACGGAACAGATAAAACCATTAAAGGTTTTCAAGAAATTGCTGACGAATATTCTTTTACGCCAACAGGTAATTTAGCACATTACTATTTAGGTATAAGCTACTTGCGTACAGGTAAATTTCAGGAAGCAATTGATGAATTGGAAAAATTCAGCACAAAAGATGTAGTACTTAACTCGGTTGCTATTGGTGCAATGGGTGATGCTAACATGGAACTTAAAAATACTGATGAAGCCATTAAATATTATTTAAAAGCTGCTGATAAAAAAGCAAACGATTTTACATCGCCTATTTATTTAAAGAAAGCAGGTTTTGCTTATGAAACTAAAGGCGAGTATGCTGATGCTGTTAAATTATACGAGCGCATACAAAGAGAGTATACCAAAAGTACCGAAAACCGTGACATTGAAAAATATATTACACGCGCAAAAGTGTTAGGTAATTTATAAATCCTACTAAAAAAAACTAAGAACGCCCTAAAACAATAGGGCGTTTTTTATGCCTGTTTATATCAAAAAGTCAGCCGCTAATTTGTTAAAATCAACCGTTTAAAAAATAGATTATTACAGCCTGTTTAAAATACTATTTTTGTGCAGCCTCAAAATAAAATAATGTTTAAAAAAACAATAAGTCTTTTACTTCTTCTGCTAACAAATTCGCTGTTGCTTAATGCCCAAACTGCCAATGTACGTGGTTTTATTTATGCAAAAGATAACGGAGAGCCCGCCTTATTTACTAATATATATTTAAAAGGCACTACGTATGGCAACGCCACCGATGTAAATGGCTTTTTTAATATTACTAAAATTAAACCGGGCACTTATACGCTAGTTGCCACTTACTTAGGTTACGATACTATTTTTGAAACCATTACACTTACAGCCGATCAAATTGTAACTAAAAAATTGTATTTAAATAAATCGACCATACAACTTACCGAAGTAATTGCTACAGGAGAACAACAAGCAAAAAAAGAAAACACACAAGTATCTGTAAATCGTATAGACCCTGTAGAAATTAAAAAACTGCCAAGTGTTGGTCAACCCGATTTAGCCCAATATTTACAAGTGTTACCGGGCGTAACCTTTACAGGCGACCAAGGTGGTCAACTTTATATACGCGGAGGTTCGCCTGTGCAAAATAAAGTGTTGTTAGATGGCATGATTATTTACAACCCCTTCCACTCTATCGGTTTGTTTTCGGTGTTTGATAACGATATTATTAAGAATGCTGATGTTTATACAGCAGGCTTTGGTGCTGAGTATGGCGGACGGACATCATCAGTAATGGACATAACTACACGCGATGGAAATAAAAAACGTTTATCATCTAAAGTAGCTGCATCAACTTTTGGTGCCAAAGCAATGATAGAAGGGCCTATTGTTAAGTTGAAAGAAAATGGAAATGCCAGTTTATCGTTTGTGTTATCGGGTAAAACATCGTACCTGCCTACTACATCAAAATATATTTATCAGTACGCAAACGGACCAAATGGCTTGCCTTTTAGCTATAACGATTTTTATGGCAAAGTATCTTTAAACTCAACCAACGGCTCTAAAATAAGTTTATTTGGTTTTGATTTTAACGATAAAGTTGCTTATCCAAGCATTGCTACTTTTGCCTGGAACTCGGTTGGCGGAGGCGGTAACTTTGTTTTAATCCCTAGCGGAAACAACACACTTATTGAGGGTAACTTTGCTTACTCGCAATATAAAATTAATGAAACAACAACCAGCACCCCTGCTAACAGCAGTACTATTGGAGGCTTTAACGGAGGTTTTAAATTCACTAACTTTTTAGGCAGAAACCAGGTTATTTATGGTTTTGAATTATTGGGCTATCATAACAACTTTGATTATCATGCAGGGTATAACAATATTGAAGTTACCCAACAGGGCACATCTACTGAAATTGCAGGTTATATAAAAGCCAAATTTTTATCAAAAAATCGTAAGCTAATTTTAGAACCCAGTTTCCGTTTGCATGAGTATGCCACTTTAGGTTCACTATCACCTGAGCCCAGGTTATCGGGTAAATACAATATTAGCAATCGTATACGTTTTAAATTTGCAGGAGGCATTTATTCTCAAAATTTAGTTTCGGCTAACTCAGACCAAGATGTGGTAAATTTGTTTTACGGTTTTTTGTTTAGTCCTGATAACGTACAGAGTTATTATACAAAAACGCCTACATCAACCGATAGCACTAAAGTTGGAAGTAAAATACAACGCGCTAACCATTTAGTGGGTGGTTTTGAGTTTGATTTATTTAAAAATATACAAGTAAACATTGAAGCTTACCAAAAAACATTTACTTTTTTAACCAATGCCAATAGATATAAATTATTTAATTCAGACCCGCAGCACGTTGGTTATTATCCTGATAACCAGGTGCAGGATTTTATTGTAGAAACAGGTTTCTCTCGTGGTTTTGATATGACGGTGAAATACGAAAAAAATCGTTTTTATTTATGGACTGTTTACTCTTTCTCTTACAACCGCCGTTGGGATGGTGTACAACAGTACTACCCTGTGTTTGACAGAAGACATAATATAAACATTGTAGCCTCATACAACTTAGATAAAAAGAAACATTGGGAAGCAAGTGCCCGTTGGAATTTTGGTTCGGGCTTTCCGTTTACACCAACACAAGGTTATTATCAACAGCTTAACTTAAACAATTACATGGGCAGTTACACGCAACAAAACGGACAGCTTGGTTATGTGCCGGGTAATTTATTTTCGCAGCGTTTACCAACTTACCATAGGTTAGATATTTCGGTGCGTTACAAATACACGTTAAAAGACCGTATGATGCTTGAAATTAATGGTGGGGCTACCAATGTATATAACCGAGCTAACATCTTTTATTTTGACCGGATTACGTATAAAAGGGTTAACCAGTTACCTATTATGCCTAACTTAAATATTACTTTAACTTTTTAGGCTATTTACTTGATCATTAATCATTTAAGTGGTTTTATTTAGATAAATCATTTAATAAAATAAGGGTAGATTTACTTTCTCATTATTAAAAGTGATGGTACACTTGAAAACCAATCAGGTTCAATTTCTAAAAACTGTTTCCAGGCATCTAAACTAATAATCATTAAATCTATCGGTTTTAAAAATTCAGTAGTTACTTTGTTTTTATCATACAACGCTATATGGTTGGGTGCTGTTTGCTCAATAGCCCTAATGCTTTCTTTAAAGCTTATGTTGTTTTTTACTTTTTCATGGTAATCAATAACCATTACTCTTGATTCGTTATTATTTATCAGCTTTTGCGCATAGGGCAATAAAAAAGCATCTTCGTCAGACAGGATAAATAACACTACATCATCTACTTTTTTTAACCCCTTATCGGTAAAAACTCCTACCGGACTTTTAATGGAACGTAGGATTGTATTGGTTCTATCATCAAAGCCATTTTCTTCGATTATTTTTTCCTTACCCGTAATGGTATTATATAATTTTTCGGGGTTAATCAGTTTAGATGTAATGCCTAACAGCCTGCCAAAAAAACTTCCTTCGTAAATAGATTGCCCAATGCCTACAAGCAATAAATCATAATCGCCTTCATTAGCTGTATCAATCAATTCTTTTTGAAAATCTAAAGTAGGCTTAAAATACGTTTGTATAGGAAGGTTATGCTTATTAGCCTCACGTTTAATAGGTTTAAAGCTTTCTCTTTCCATTTCATGGATATTATATTGATGTACCTCGTTACTAAGTGCCATGTGCAAAGCTGATACGAGGGTGTTTTCTTGATTTTTGTTTACAAAACTGTTTGATAAACGCACCATGCTCTTGCCCCGCTCTACATCGCCAAAAGAAAATAGTATTTTAAACTTTTTGTATTTAGATACATCTTCGTTACCTGCATCTGATTTCTTTTCTGGCATTATGTAATTAATAAAATCTAAAGCAGGTCCTGTCATAAAAGTGGTTACCAAGGCCATTATTACCATCATGGCAAAAACCTCTGGGGTTAACATCCCTAAATCAAAGCCAATGTTCAGTACTATTAATTCCATTAAACCTCTAGTATTCATTAAGGCTCCAATAACCAAGCTATCGCGCCAGCTTTGTTTGGTAAATTTAGCAGCTACGGCACTTCCAATAAATTTACCTGTAACAGCTACACAAATAATTAAGCCGCAAATTTCCCATTGGTGGAAATCATTTAATAAACCAATTTGTGTACGTAAACCTGTAAGTACAAAAAATAAAGGCAACAACAACACTAAGGAAACATCTTCAACTTTTTCGATAAACACATTTCTAAAATGAACATTTTGAGGCATTATAACTCCCGCCAAAAAAGCGCCAAACAAAGCATGTATGCCAATGGTTTCAGCTAAATAGGCAGACACCAGTAATGTAACAAAGAAAATAGCTACTACAGGTTTGCTTAATGTATCATGATGCGAATAAATATCGCCAATGCGCTTTAAAAACGGGCGCACTACACGTAACATCAATAACACAAAAGTTACTGCCATTAGCACGGTATAAAAAGCACTTACTACCGAGCCTGCTTTCACAATGGCTATAACAGCCGCTAAAATACACCAGGCGGTTATATCATCCACAGCAGCGCAAGTAATGGCAATTGCACCGACACGGGTTTTGGTAAGCTGCCGCTCTTGCACAATTCTGGCAAGTACAGGAAAAGCCGTTATGCTAACTGAGATGCCAATAAAAAGAGAAAAGGAAAGGAAGTTTACATTAGCCGGAGCATAAGATTGGTAAATAAAATAAGCTAAGCCCATGCCTAAAGCAAAAGGAAAAATAATACTGGCATGACTTATTATAAAAGCTTCGTGTGCTTTTTTTTGCAGAATTTTTAAATCGAGTTCCATGCCGATAATAAACATAAACAAGATTAAACCTACCTGACTAAAAAACTGCAGGTTGGGCAAGGATGTTTTTGGGAAAAGAAATAACGAAAATTCAGGGAACCACATGCCAATAAATGATGGGCCCAGAAAAATACCGGCAACGATTTCGCCAATAACAGATGGTTGCCCTATTTTTTTAAATAAAAAACCAAACACCCTTGCCGTAACAATAATGGTAATTATTTGTAAAATTAAAATGGCAAGCGGATGTGTAACGTTGTGATGGAGTGTATTTTTTATTTGGTCCAATCCGCTAGAATCAGGTATAGCAACAGCATTTTTTACTTTAAACGCTTCAAGAGGCTCGCCCGATTTTACAATTAAATACATTAAGAAGCCAAAGCCCCCAATAATAATAATGTAAAATAAAATATTCTTTAAGTTTTTCATTTATCGGTTTTTGGCGTGTTATTTTTTGTAGGAAAATAGAAAACAAAGCCGGCTACTGTTCTAATGCCACCACTTAGTTTAGAATGTATGTCGGAAACACAAAAGGGGGCTGCTTCAAAAATAAGCCCTGCATTTTGAAACGGAAAAGGAAATGCCTCAACTCCTATTGGCATAACAGCACCATATTTATGCGATGTAACTAAATTCCAATCGCCTCTAAAACCTAAGCCCATGTGAAACCTAACCTTTTCTAACTTAACAATTCGGCAAATAGCCGATAGCTCCGTTACAAAATTAGATTGACCCGCCTTTATATCGCTATAAAGATTAGCACGAGCCACGCGTGCATCAAGAGATAATCTCCTGTCTTTGTTTAATCGTAATCCAAAACCGGCTTCGGTACCTGTTGGATAAAGTCCGAAACCAATGCTTGTTTGACTATTTACAATCAAATATACTAAAGACAGAAAACTTGAGAGTAGTATTTTTTTCATATAGTTTTTATCAATACAAAAATAGTACGGCATTTATGAGATTAAAAGTGAGAATTATTAATATGTAACAAGTAAGAACAAAAATGTAAGCAAAGACCTAACCTATAGCTTGGATTTGAATTCGGCCCTATATGTATCGTTTAAAGGGAGTTTTATTACTTCCTTGTTTTTATTAAGTAGTTTGGTTGAAATTTCTTCGTGCGAGTAGAATTGAATCGCCTTTAAAGCAATCACATCTTTCTTATTTATCCTACAAAATTTGCTTGCAGGAAGCAACAACAACAACTGTTCGTAGCTGATATTTTTTAAGGTTAAACGCTGTTCATCTTCTAAATAAACCACTTTATCACGCTTATCGGTATCGGATGAGGTGATGTACATTATTTCATCAAACAATAAAACAGCTTTGCCTTTATCTGTATTAAATTGGGCATATTGTTTTTTTAATAATGAACCTATAGCTCTAGCCGCTTTACTGATAGCTTTTTCAAATCGTTCTTTTTGTATGGGTTTTTGAATATAATCTATCGCATTCAAATCAAAAGCCTCAGCAGCATATTCTTTATAGGCTGTGGTAAATATAACAGGTGTATCTTTTATTAATTTGGCTACTTCCATGCCACTTAGTTTGGGCATTTCAATATCTAAAATACAAAGGTTATAGTCTAGACTAGCTAATGATGCTACAAATTTTTCGGAATCGTTAAATGCTTTTACCACCTCCACATTAGGGATTTGTTCACACAACATACGTAGGTAAGCTAAACCCGGCAGTTCGTCATCCAACAACAAGCATTTTAGCTTTGTATTCAAGCAGGTTTATTTTTAGGTGTGATATAAAAACGTTGTTCTCTTCAAACTGGTCTAGCTGATAGCATTCTTTATAAAGAATATCCAATCGTTTTTTCATATTCTCTTTACCCAAGCCGCTATTAGTTTTCTTTAGTGCCGGTTTTGAGCTTATTTTATTAGCTACCGTTAAAGCAAAAAAATCATCTTTTAACTCAAAGGTTATAGAAATAAACGAATCGCCGCTTTGGGTATCGGCATGTTTAAAAGCGTTTTCAATTAAATCTACCGTAATCATAGGTACAAGTAATTCCTGATTATAAAAAGGGTGGTTTTCGTCTATTTTATTTTTGATTTGTAAATCAAACAGCGGGCTTAGTTTTAGTTTATTAATTTCAATCAGGCTGATTGAAAACTCCATTTCTTCCTTTATAGTTACGTATTTTTTATCCGTTTCATAAAGTATATAATCCAGCACCTTGCTTAATTTATCTAAAGAGAAATAAGTTTGATAGGCATGTGATTGAATAGAATTTAAAATATTTTTAAACAAATGAGGATTCATTTTATGTTTAATGTCATCTAACTCAATAGAGCTTATTTTATTTTCCAGTGTTTTATAATCAGAGGTTAACTGCTGGTTTTTTTTATGAATTGCTTTATTCTGAAAAACTAAATAAACTACTGCTCCAAACAGAAGAAAAGTAAAACCTAAAAAAAATATAAATAGGGGAGATTCCATTTTTGGTTATACAAAAGTACGAATTTCTGATAATTTAATTAAAGTTCACACATCACATAGGCAGTACAAGCAAATTACATACTTATTTAAAACTGTTTTAAGTCCTTTAAAAACCTAAGCGCACTATCCACATAGTCTAGTTTATAATTCAAGAGAAAGCGTTTACAAACACATAAAAAAGCCGTAGTGTTTAAGCATAGTTTATCAGTTAATAAGCTGCTTTTTTTTTGCTAAAAAAGGAAGGGCGTATCTCTTCTACCCTTTTATCTTTTTATCCTTTTATGTTAGTGGTTATCGGTTGGTTACTACTTGGTTGTTGACTGGTTATTTAGTTGGCCATTAAGTTTTTATAAACTCTTATATAAAACTAATTTACAAACACTTACAGGCTTTTTTTGTTGGCTGTTTTGACAGCCATACTCTGAATATAGGTGATTATTTGCTGGTTGTTTTTTCTACTATTTTTTTAAATAGTAATAAGCCTGTAATAAAACCTTACAGAATTATTATTTCACTCCCTTCCACCACTCGGTAAACTGCTGGGTGTTATCTTTCAGGTTTACCTGCTCGCCTATCATGGGAGTTATTATAGATAAGTTTTCTTTTTTACTATTTTCTATAATTTTAGATAAAGGCTCATCCCAGGCATGGGCGGCTAAAGCAAATTTGCCAGAGTGTACAGGCAACACTTTAGTGGCTCGAATATCTTTAGCAACTTGCAAAAGCTCATCGGGTAATGTATGAATGTATCTCCACTTTCTATCATACTGTCCATTTTCAAGTATAGCTAAATCAAACGGGCCATGGTTTTTTCCTATCTCTGCAAAGTGTGTATCGTAACCACTATCGCCACCAATAAAAATTTTCATGGTTGGGGTTTGAAACACATAAGATGTCCATAGAGATTGATTTCTTTTAAATGTTCTACCCGAAAAATGCCTGGCAGGTGTTGTGTTTACAGTAAAGCCATTATCAAGTTCAAATTTTTCGTTCCAGTCTTTTTCAATAATAATGTTTGAATCATATCCCCAATGCTCTAAATGCTCGCCCACACCCAATGAACAAATAACTGCTTTAATTTTTGGTTTAAGTGTTTTAATGGCTTTATAATCTAAATGATCCCAATGGTCGTGTGAGATAAACAGATAATCAATTTCAGGAATGTCATCAGTTTTATAAACATCTGCTCCTTCAAATGCTTTTATACTAAAAGAAAAGGGAGAAGCATGGCCGCTTAAAACTGGGTCAACCAAAATACGTTTACCATCAATTTGCATAAAGTACGATGAGTGCCCAAACCAAACCAGTACATCTTGTTTTATATCTAAGTTGTGTAAATCGGTTTTGGTAGCCGGGATTTTACCGCTTGGTTTTACTCGCTCTTTTTTATCAAAAAAAATTCCTTTAAACATGGTGTAATAAGTAACGCCTTCGGCTAAAGGAGGGGTATGACTTAAATTTTGAAACGAGCCATTTTTGTAGTTAGGCGATTTTTTTATTCTTTCTAAACGTTCGGCTTTTGGTTGTTTACCAAACCTGGCTTGCTGCATAAAGGCAAACACTAGGGTTACAAATGCAATTAGTACAAAAAGCGCTGTTATCATATAGGATTATAAACTGCTAAATAAATGACAAAAAGGATACCAAACAAAAAACCCGACAAAATTGCTGTTACAGGTACATTCAGGATTTTAGGCTCAGGGCGCTGTTATGGTTTTTCCCTCCCAACAAACCTTTCTTTCCCTTTCAAAAAATTTATAGCTCGTTTTACATTCTTATCTACACTTTCTTCCGTTTTTAAAAACGATATATATCGTATTATTTCTTTTTGTCTGGATGGCGAAAGGTTGTCAAATATTTTTTTTGCTTCATTATTTTCTTTCAAAGCATTTATAAGTTTTGGGTGTGGCATAATCTTTCTATCTGCCGGGTCAAACGCTATGGTAATTTCAATAATCTCACCAATTCGTTGCGGTGATTTTTTTAGCATTGTAGTGTTTATGTAAAGCCTCCAGCTACCGAGATATTTTACTAAAGTTTGTTTATAGGGTTTGCCATTAATTAAACCCTGTATGGGAATGTAACCTTTGTTTTTACCCGACTGTCTGAAAATTTCTTTCAATATTTTGTCAGGTACAAACACGAATGGATTAACTCCTATTATTTCAATGGCAGCTTTGAATTTATCATTATTCATAATCAAACCTGGATGTTGTTTACCGGCATTTAAAATATAACAACGATTTTGCCATAATTTGCCATAATGAAAAAAGGACTAACTGCTTTTTTAAGCAATAAGTCCTTTTAAGCGGAGAGGGCGGGATTCGAACCCGCGGTACAGTTACCCGTACGACAGTTTAGCAAACTGTTCCTTTAGGCCACTCAGGCACCTCTCCTAAAACAGGCAGCAAATATAGGCATTCATTCTTTTATTGCAAAAACAAAGTACCTACTTGTCAAAAATTTCTGCCAATTTAGCCTCCAAAGCTGCCCCACGTAAGCCTTTTGCCAGTACTTTACCATCTTTATCTACCAAAACATTAAAAGGAATAGAGCTTACGCCATATTTTTTCGCCACCTCGTTTTGCCATCCTTTTAAATCGCTAACGTGTGTCCATGTCAAATTATCCTTTTCTATTGCTTGTAACCATTTTTCTTTGTTTTGGTCTAAGGACACGCCTAAAATATCAAAACCTTTATCTTTATATTTTTGATAAGCAGCAACTACCGCAGGGTTTTCGCCACGGCAAGGGCCACACCAGCTTGCCCAAAAATCAACCAACACATATTTACCTTTATATGAGCTTAACGATACATTTTTTCCGTTTACATCGGGCAAGGTAAAACCAATGGCCTTATATCCCACTGTTATGCCTTTTATAGAGGCGATTTTATCATCAGCCAGTATACCAAACTTTCCTTTTTTTACTTGTTCTGATAAGGCATTGTACATCTCATCATACTCGTCTATTTTAGGCCAATCAAAGGTTACCGACCAAATAGCATAACCACCAATATTTGATTTAGGATGTGTTTTAATAAATTTTACAATGTCTTTTTCATAAGCTCGCTCTAACACAATGGCAGTATCCATTATTTTTTGTGCACCTGCTTGGTCTTGATTTCTGCCTTTTTCGTTATACTGCATAATAAGTCCTTTGCGTGTTTCGCCATACTTATATTGCATTTGCAGCCAGGTTTTGTAATCATCTTGTGTGGGGCCACCTTTAATGCTTGCTTTTGCCAGCGAATCAATCTCAGCCGTAATAGTAATTGTGGTGTTATCTACAAAAAATATAAGCGCAGGATTTTCAATTTTTTTCAATGTAATCCAATACATATTAGGTTCAGCCGTTTTGCCTTTAAACGTAAATTTTTCTCCTTTTACAAGGGCAGAATCAATTATGGCAACATCGTTTTCTTTATGAGTAAGATATAAGTACGAATTATCGGGAGCTTTTTTCATAACTCCATTAATTACATAGCCTTTACTCTGCGAAAAACCTTGCGCAGCTATAAATAAACACAGAAGTAAACAAATCTTTTTCATCGTATAAAGATAGCATTAAATTAAAAATGAATTTAAAATTGTGATAGGTGGTTAACAAGCCTTAACAGCTTTATTAGTTCATGCTTGCAACAAAATCATCAAATAAATAACGACTATCATGTGGGCCAGGGCAAGCCTCCGGGTGATGTTGCACCGAAAACACAGGACGGTTTTTTAAACGAATGCCCTCAATGGTGTTATCATTTAAATTAATGTGGGTAATTTCTATTTCTTTGTTGCCGGCAACATCTTCTGCCTTAACGCTAAAGCCATGGTTTTGCGATGTAATTTCGCATTTACCTGTAATAATATTTTTTACCGGATGGTTTATGCCCCTGTGTCCGTTATGCATTTT
>Ga0209622_1000048_pt1 | contig 12614 bp, 8 predicted proteins | sample TexAe_OM3H0_M2_FD_187943 | JGI IMG/M metagenome (GOLD analysis project Ga0209622, IMG submission 187943) | Forest soil microbial communities from Davy Crockett National Forest, Groveton, Texas, USA - Texas A ecozone_OM3H0_M2 (SPAdes) (version 2) | ecosystem: Environmental > Terrestrial > Soil >...
ACAAGTTATGAAAACTTTGCTTTTGAACATGAACTTGGACGGTCGCAAGTTGGGAGATATGAAAGGGGAAAGGATGATTTGCGCTTTAGTACCCTGATACGTGTGTTAAATGCTTTAGACATTAGTTTGGCAGAGTTTTTTAGTGAGGGATTTGAAGTCTAAGTGCAAAAAGACATGTAACAGATGCCTTTTTTATTTATTTTTGTATTAACATATTGGCGTTTAGTATTTTCTTGTAACTGAAAACGGCGAATTTTCATTAGAATACAAAGAAATAGACTGAATGCTCACGGCATGGCGTGGGCTTAGTTTGTTTTGTATTCAGGTGCTTCGCCGTACCTCAGTTACGAATAAGCTAATAACCCACGCCACTTGTTTGTAGGTGTATGGAAAATAAAATACCAAAAACAGACTTAGAGATAGAATTATTTGCTGAAAACATAATCCTAAAAGTAGCAAATGGAAAACTTAGACTTCATTTAAAAGTCTTACAAGAAGTATTAAAGGAAATGAAGCCAATAAATAATGCTCCAAACTTATCAAATAAAAAAGGGAACTGTCGGACTTAATTTATAAGGTACTTGATTTCTCCATTGAGCTTTTTTTTGATTATCACTTTTGCCATGCAGGCTCTATACAATAATTGAGATATTTGATTATCAAGATTAGTCCATTGGAATTTAATTTCAGGTTCTAATAATAGAAACTCGCTTTTAATCTCTCCTATATTCATAGGGTTACCATTTTTTTCGAATATAAAAACCAATTTATCTATCCAACTACTTTTTTTATCATATTTCTTACTAGCTTTAGGCTGTTTAATTTTTAATTTTTGCTTTTCCAATTCAGAAACCTTTGTTTTTAGCTTTTTATTTTCTTCTGAAAAGTTAAACCATTCATTTTCTAAGTGAATAATATACTTTGCTAAAACTTCTTTTGGTTTTTTTACTAATTCAGTTTCGCTGCTTCTTTTCTCTAACTTATTTTTGCTGTTTTTTGCCATATATTACTTCAACTTAAAAGTAGTTTAATGACTATTAATTCAAACTATCTATATTTAATCCTTCTTTGTTAAATTCTATTGTTCCTTGTTGCAAGCTATTGCAAATTTGTTAAATCTTTATTAAAATTCTATTGTAGGTTTATTGTTTTTTGGTAAAGAATACAACATGAATTGAATTTGTCCCAATATTTTAGGTGGGCATTTACTGAACTAATATAAAATAAAAATTGTATCTTTGAGGGGAGGAACAGTATAAGGATTGTGCTCCCACTGTGCCCCCAAAAAGATTATGAATGTTTTAAACCCCAATAAAACTGCGGGTTTAAGCATAGTAAGTAGGTTACTGGAGGTACCACTTTGTAAACCCTTGCTAGTCAAGGGTTTTTTGGTTTTATAACTTTCCATTTTCTCCTAACTTCGCTCTTGGTGTGCGATATTTACGGATTTTTAATTTTTTGACCTACCGAGTTCTAGGATGTTCAACATTTCCCTCACTATGCCTAGGTAACTCACCGCCATGTTCATCGTGATGGTAACCATGATTATATACATCATGGTGATAGGGGTAGTGAGCATGTTCATATCCCCAATAATGATAGTACCTATACCCGCCCCTGTATTCTACTTCACATGAAGATAAGAACACAATTAACATACTAATTACTAATAATACTTTTTTCATAACTATATATTATACCGTATAAATTATTGTGCCAATTAATAGCTTTAGCAGAACCCTTGCGATTAGAAAAAAGAATAATTTTTTTGGGATTGAGTCTTTTATTTTTTGAACAGATACTTCGCCAATTTTTTTCTATTATGGAACTATCTGATAAAAAGCTGCTTTAAGCATTTATAATAGAAGTTTAATCTTGTTTTTTTATCATTTAGAACGGTTTTATATAAGGGGGGAATTAATTCTGTATTTTTTTTAACTAAATGTTTATGTTAAAAAATTGGTCTATTTTTTTTATTGTTGTATATTGTGTTTGCTTTTGAGGGTGAACACCTTATTGGATTAAGAAATAATCCAAAACCGCTTTCAAAGTCTTAAAAAACTTTGAATATGAAAAAAACAATTACATCTTTTGCGTTAGTTGCTACAGGAGTAGCGTTTATGTTTTCTGCTTTGATAAAAGCACAAACTGTAAACCCTAAAATTAAATGTTATTTTAACCATGCGGTTAACACAGGGGTTTCGTCGGGTACAAATGCTGTCTATATAACGGGTAGTTTATCAGCAGATACAATTGCTGATTATATAAATCGTGCAAAATATACAGTTGATATAGCTCAATATGATTATACATCAAGTAGCTCTAGTCATGTAAAAATAATTGCTACCGCAATTAATAATGCTCATGCAAGAGGGGTTGTTGTTAGATGGATATACGATGGGAGTTCGAGCAATACAGGCTTAAGTCAGATTACCTGGACTACAAATGTAAATAAACTGGCAAGCCCTGTTACTTCGGGATACATTATGCATAATAAATTTATGATAATTGATGCAAACTCTACAACTGCCAGTGATGCAATATTATGGACAGGGTCATTTGACTGGAGTGACCAACAAATGGGAAGCGATTATAACAACATGGTTATTGTTCAAGATCAGGCTGTGGCACAGGCTTATTTAGCTCAATTTAATCAAATGTGGGGTGGTACGGGAGCAACCCCTGTAACTGCTAATGAAAAGTTTAGTACAAATAAAGCAATATCAACTACAACTAGTTTTACTGTAAACGGAACCCCTATACAGGTATATTTTAGTCCTAAAGATAGTCCGGAGGCTCGTTTATTAAATACTATAAACTCTGCTAATAACGAATTGGCTTTTGGAATTTACACTTTTACTGATAACACAGTGGCTAATGCTATTAAAACAAAATATACGGGAGGTGTTACTGCTTTTGGTATAATGGATCAGTATAGCAATACATATACTCCTTATACAACTTTAAGTGCCGCTATGGGAGCTAATCTAAAAGTTTATACAGGTTCATATATATATCATAACAAAATGGTTGTTGTTGATTATTTACACTCGGCATCAGACCCACAAGTTTTTACAGGTTCTTATAACTGGACATCTGCCGCGTCAAATTCAAATGATGAAAATATGATTGTAATTCATGATGCTGTTATAGCTAACCAATATTACCAATCGCTTTGTAAAAACTTTACAGATGTAGGAGGGGCTGCTTGCCCTGCCTTGACAACCATAGTAGATTATGATTATGGACAGCAACAATTTGCAGTATACCCTAACCCAACTAATGGAACATTTAATATTAATGTAAAAAGTAGCGGAGATGTTTTAAAAGTAAAAGTTATTAATGTTATTGGGCAACTAGTTAAAGAAGTTGAGGCTACTCAAACAAACGAATTACAAATTGATTTGCAAAATCAGCCTTCGGGCATTTATTATGTGCAAATTACTCGTGCTGATAATATTTACACTCAAAAACTTATAAAAGAGTAATTGATTAAAGAAATAATAGTAAAATCCCAACTTTATTTAATAAGGTTGGGATTTTTTAATTTATCAAACAATAAATCGTAGCTAATTTTTAGCCAAATTAGTATACAGGGTAATGCTTTTATAACGTACACTTCCAGAAAATTTTGACGGATATATTTTGGGAATAAATCGGTTGGTGAAAGACAGGTGAATATTATTGCCAAAACTAATAAAACAATATTTTCTTTTTTTGGAGTTTGGTTATAAAACCAAATAGCAACACCTGTTATAGCTATAACAAAAGTTGGCGATTCGGCTCTATGATTAAAAATAACAATCCATATTAAGATAGAAGCGAGTAAGGTTAATCTGAAAGAGTAATCTTTATAGTTTTTTATTTTTAATAATGGCAACAGTAATAAAATCAATCCTACTAATAAAACTAAAAGCTTATTAGGTTCTATATTAAACCAGGTTTTTAACCAACCAATAACCGAGTATCCGTTAGAAATGGAATGGTCGTTAGCTAGCATGTTAAGCCAGCTTTTATAGAGAAAAATCAATTGTTCGAAGCCTACAAAAAAGCCCGGAATAAGTGCAAATAAAAGACACCAACCAAACATATATAAAGTTGCACGTGTTTTTTTAGGATAAAAAATAAATAGAACACAAGCCACTAAGCCAAATACTTTTATAAAAATAGTTAGCGAAATAAAAAGTGCAGCCAATAAGTAGTTTTCTTGCTCTAACATACAAAATGCTAAAATTAGTAAGCCAACCATTAAGCCATTACTTTGTGAGTTTTGCATGGCTGTTAGCACCTCTATACACACAGTTAAAAGTATCAGGCTTTTATACTTTATCTCCATTTTAGGTAACTTATAAATGGCAATGAAAAGAACAAAGGCATTTAAAAGATTCCATAAAAAAAGACCAATTGCATCAGGTAGAACAGATAAACTTCCAAAAAATAAGGCAAATGCAGGACTGTACTTATACAAATCCCAATATTCTTGGCGATAAGGGGCGTATAAGTCTTGTTTATTTATCAGGTGGAAGAAGGATTGTTTAAATATAATGTAGTTGTTATAAAAGGTGTAAGGCCATTCATCAGGGCCAGGGTTAGGTTTAGTAAGTAACAAGGACTGAAGTGTTGCTGCAATAACTAATACTAAAAATAAAATAAATATAAATTTAGGATTAGATATTGTTTTAATAAAACCGTTCATAATTTTTTTCAACGCATAAAAGTAGTCAAATAATAATTTATTATCTTTGTAGCAGTTCTTTTTCAAACTTATCAAGAAAGGCAGAGGGACACGCCCATTGAAGCCTTGGCAACCCAACCTAGCAAAAGCTGGATTGAAGGTGCCAAATCGTTCTGTTAATAAACAGAAAAGATAAGTCAGTTTAGATAAATGATTGGCAAAACTCATATAATCTCTTCTGACTAGGTTTGGAAGGGATTTTTTTTTTGAATATAAATGAGTGAATTTTTATGACAGATATTAGGAAAGAGTTAGAAAAAAGAGTTTTAGTAATTGATGGCGCAATGGGCACCATGATTCAGCAATATAAGCTGGAAGAGAAAGATTACCGTGGTAAACGCTTTGCAGATTTTCATAAAGATGTAAAGGGTAATAATGATTTACTATCTATCACTCAGCCTGAAATAATTAAAACCATACATAAAGAATATTTAAAAGCTGGTGCCGATATTATTGAAACCAACACCTTTAGCGGTACTACCATTGCTATGGCTGATTACGACATGCAGGATTTGGTGTATGAATTAAACTACGAATCGGCTAAAATTGCAAAAGAAGCCATTAAAGAATTTTTAGCATCACCCGAAGGAAAGGGGAGAGAAACTGCTTTTGTAGCTGGTGCAATAGGCCCAACTAACCGTACTTTATCTTTGTCTCCAAACGTAAACGACCCTGGGTTTAGAGCAGTAACTTTTGATGAATTGGTAGAAGCTTATACCGAGCAAGTACGAGGTTTGCTTGATGGTGGTGCTGATGTATTATTGATAGAAACCATTTTTGACACGCTTAACGCAAAGGCCGCTTTATTTGCTATACAAAATTATGCTGAAAAAATAAATAAGAAAGTGCCGGTAATGGTATCGGGTACTATTACAGATGCCAGCGGTCGTACATTATCAGGACAAACTACCGAGGCCTTTTTAAATTCGGTATCGCATGTAGATTTATTGAGTGTTGGTTTAAATTGCGCCTTGGGTGCAAAAGATATGCGTCCTTATTTAGAAGAACTATCTACTAAAGCACCTTTTTATGTAAGTGCTTATCCTAATGCGGGCTTGCCGAATCAATTTGGGGAGTACGACCAAGATGCTCATGAAATGGGACATCAGATAGAAGATTTTTTACAAGCAGGTTTTTTAAATATAGTAGGCGGTTGTTGCGGTACAACACCTGCTCACATACAACGCATTGCCGAATTGGCTAAAACGGCAAAACCTCGTAAAGTGCCACATGCAGATTCGTTGATGCACTTAAGTGGGCTTGAGCCTTTAACACTTCGTCCTGAAAGTAACTTTTTAAACGTAGGCGAACGTACCAATGTTACAGGATCAAAAAAATTCTTAAGATTAATTAAAGAGGAAAATTACGAGGAGGCTTTATCAATTGCTAAAGACCAGGTAGATGGCGGTGCGCAGGTAATTGATGTAAACATGGATGAGGGGATGTTGGATAGTGAAGCCGCTATGACTAAATTCCTGAATCTGATTGCATCCGAGCCTGATATTAGCAAAGTGCCTATAATGATTGATTCATCTAAATGGACAGTTATTGAGGCCGGTTTAAAATGCGTGCAAGGCAAGGCTATTGTAAACTCTATATCGTTAAAGGAAGGTGAAGCAAAATTCATTGAACAAGCGCATAAAATAAAACAATATGGTGCGGCTGTTATTGTGATGGCTTTTGATGAAGTAGGGCAGGCCGATACTTATCAACGCCGTATAGATATTTGTAAACGTGCTTATGATGTGTTGGTTAACAAAGTACATTTCCCCGCACAGGATATAATTTTTGACCCTAATATTTTTCCTGTGGCAACAGGAATGGAAGAACATCGCTTAAATGCGCTTGACTTTTTTAATGCTACTAAATGGATTAAAGAAAATTTGCCTCATGCAAAAGTAAGTGGTGGGGTTAGTAACGTTTCTTTCTCGTTTAGAGGGAACGACCATGTGCGCGAAGCCATACATGGCGCATTTTTATACCATGCTGTAAAAAATGGCATGGATATGGGCATTGTAAACCCATCTCAGCTACAAGTGTATGATGATATTGATAAAACCTTGTTGGAGTTAGTTGAAGATGTTTTACTGAATAGGAGGGATGATGCAACTGAGCGTTTGGTTGAACATGCCGAAACACTAAAAGGTGTATCCGCACAAAAAACAGAAAAAGATGAGCAATGGCGCAAAGGTACAGTAGAAGACCGTTTAAGCCACGCCCTTGTAAAAGGCTTGGTAGAATATATTGATGTTGATACAGAAGAAGCCAGAGTAAAACTTGGCAGACCTTTGCATGTTATTGAAGGTCCGTTAATGGATGGAATGAATGTGGTGGGTGATTTATTTGGCAGCGGAAAAATGTTTTTGCCACAGGTGGTAAAAAGTGCTCGTGTAATGAAAAAAGCGGTTGCCTATTTAGAGCCTTTTTTACAGGCAGAGAAAGATGCTAATAAATTAGCAGGCATTGTTGGCGATGGCAGACAAAACGCAGGAAAAATTTTAATGGCTACTGTTAAAGGCGACGTGCATGATATTGGTAAAAATATTGTAGGTGTTGTATTGGCTTGTAACAATTATGAAATTGTTGATTTAGGTGTGATGGTATCTTGCGACAAAATTTTAGAGGAAGCTAAAAAGCATAATGTAGATGTTATTGGTTTAAGTGGTTTAATTACTCCATCACTTGATGAAATGGTGCATGTGGCTAAAGAAATGGAGCGTTTAGGGTTTACAACACCTTTATTAATTGGCGGTGCTACTACATCAAAAGTGCATACAGCGGTTAAAATTGCTCAAAATTATTCAGGCCCGGTGGTGCATGTAAACGATGCCAGTAAATCGGTACCTGTTGCCAGCAGTCTTATCTCAAATGAATTGCGTGCCGAGTTTATGGAAAGTGTAAATAAAGATTATGCCCGTGTGCGAGAGCAAAATAAAAATGCGCAAGGACAAAATAAATTTATACCAATTGAAGAAGCCCGCAAAAATAAATTTGCGATAGACTGGGATAAATCTGAAATAAGCAAACCATCTTTTATTGGTAATAAAGTATTTGATAATTATTCGCTAAGCGAGATTGTAGAATATATTGATTGGACGCCTTTCTTTATCTCTTGGGAGATGAAAGGTTCTTATCCTAAAATATTAAAAGACCCAACCCGTGGCGAAGAAGCTCGCAAATTATTTGATGATGCACAAAACATGCTGAAGAAAATAATTGCTGAAAAGTGGCTAACAGCCAGAGCTGTTATTGGCATTTACCCGGCCAATGCTATCGAAGATGATATTGAAGTGTATGAAAACGGAAGCAGAGATAAAATAAAAACAACTTTCCATACAATTCGTCAGCAAACAAAAAAACCCGCAGGACAGTTTAATACTGCCCTGGCCGATTTTATAGCACCTAAAGGCAAAGCAGATTATATAGGTTCATTTGCCCTAACAACAGGCATTGGCATTGATGCTCACGTTGCCAAGTTTGAAAAAGAGCACGATGATTATTCGGCTATAATGTTGAAGGCATTGGCTGATAGACTTGCAGAAGCATTTGCTGAACTAATGCATAAAAAAGTGCGTACAGAATTATGGGGCTATGCTAAAGATGAAAAATTAAGCACCGACGATTTAATTAAGGAAGAATATGCAGGCATTCGCCCTGCACCGGGTTATCCTGCACAACCCGACCATACAGAAAAGCCGATTATTTGGAAGTTGTTAGATGTTGAAAAACACACAGGTATAATTTTGACTGAAAGTATGGCTATGGTGCCTACAGCTGCCGTTAGTGGACTGTATTTTGCAAATCCACAATCGCATTATTTTGGCATTGGCAGAATTGCAAAAGACCAAGTGGAGGATTATGCCAAACGTAAGGGAATGAGTCTTGATAAAGCCGAGCGTTGGCTTGGGCCTAATTTAGGTTACTAACATCTATAATACTTTACTATATTTAGTTTCTTTTAAGAAACATGATTTCATTTTTACATAGGTTATCTTATATCGGTACTGATAATAACTATTCAGCATTTACAAATAAACGCATTGTACTATGTAACAGGTTAAGTTTTGTTTGCGCGGCTATTACTATTTTTTTTACCGGCTTTTATTACTCGATTAACCAACCAAAGATGGTTCGAGTTGAATTACTTTCTGTGCTTTTTTATCTTGTACCCATTTGGTTGAATTATGTCAGATGGAATTTAGTTTCAAGAATTTACTTTAATGTTTTAATTTTTATACACTTAACTGTATTATCTACTCTTATTGGTAAAGGAGCTTATATGCATGAGTTTTTTATTCCTACCATTATGGTGCCATTTATTTTCTTTGAGTTTTCGCAAAAAAAAATAATTGCTTTGCTATCTATATTCAATATTCTTTTTGTTAGCTTTTTATATGTAAGTAATTTTTCAGCTTTTGATAGTGGGGTGATACTTACATCTGCTCAATTGGCTATTCTAAATAAAGTAATATTTTTTATAAATATGTTATGTTGTGTGATAATTATTTATTCGATTTTATACGTAAATGAAAAAATAAGCAAACAATTGGATATTGATAACGAAACCCTCCAGGTGCAATTAGGAGCTATTTTTAACAACTCGGTAGATGCATTGTTTTTAGTGAACAGAGATGAAAGGAAGATTGTAAAAGCCAATAGGAGGGCGGTTGAAATGTTTGAAGCTAATGAAGAGAATGATTTTTTTCAGAAATTTGGCTTAGACCTGCATAAAAACTATCCGACAGATGAAGAGCTAAAAGAAATGCACACTGCACTTAGTGAAAAAGGGGTTTATGAAGGTGAAATTTTATACAAAACATTTTTAAACAGAGAATTTTGGGGAGCTATATCAGTTAAGGAAATTAATATTAAAGGAGAAAAGTATCAGTCTGTAAGATTAACAGATATATCAGAGCAAAAAAGAATTAAAGAACAAACCGGGGCATCTTTAAAAGAGAAAGAGTTGCTGCTTGGCGAAATTCATCATCGGGTAAAAAACAATCTTGCTATAATATCTGCGCTTATTAATTTACAAATTGAAAACTTAAAAGATGATGATAGCAAGATAATTTTTGAGGAAACAAAAGACCGTATTTATTCGATGGCATTGATACATAACCAATTGTATCAAAATAAATCGTTTGCACAGATAGAGTTTGCCCAGTACATTACTAATTTTTGTTTGTACCTAAGCAAGAGCTATCAAACCAACCCAAATATTGAATTGATTTTAAAAACAGAACCTGTTTTTTTAGATATAAAAACGGCTATACCGTGCGCTCTTATTTTAAATGAGTTAATTACCAATGCTTTTAAGCACGCCTTTAAAAATCAGTCGAATGGAAAAATTGAAATAGGCTTGAAAAAAGAAGGGAAACAGGTTAATTTCTATGTGTCTGATACCGGCACAGGAATGGATAATATACAGCTTCAGGCAAGTAGTATGGGCATGAGTTTAATAACGTCGTTAATTGACCAAATTGATGGAAAATTAGAGTATAAGAACCAAAATGGCAGCATTTTCCTAATTACTTTTTTTGTTTAAAAATTTTTTACAAAATCTTCAATTTTACCCCTAAGTAAGCCTAAAATACCGTTCATAAAATGGGCTGGTTGTAGCGTTAAATTATTTCTACCTTTAACTATTAATTTTTAAATATGATTATTAAAAAACTTCTTGCGTCGGCAACTTTATCATTAGCAGTAGTGGCTGGTTCAGCTCAAACAGCCAAAACGTATCCTAACGATCCGTTTAAATTAAAAGAATATAAATTAAAGAATGGACTAACTGTTTTTATGAGTGTTTACAAGGATGCTCCCCGCGTATATACTATGACGGCTACTAAAGCAGGAAGTAAAAATGACCCGCATGATGCAACCGGTTTGGCTCACTATTTAGAACACATGCTTTTTAAAGGAACCGATAAATTAGGTACAAAAGATTTTTTGAAAGAAAAGCCACTTATTGATGCTATTTCAGGTAAATATGAAATATATCGTAAAACAAAAGATGATGCGCAGCGTAAGAGCATATACCATCAAATAGATAGCTTAAGTGGTGAGGCTGCAAAGTTTGCCATCGCTAATGAGTATGATAAATTATGCAGCAGCATGGGGTTAAAAGGAACTAATGCCTTTACATCTTTTGAACAGACTGTTTATGTAAATGATGTACCAAGTAATGAAATAGAAAACTGGTTGACTTTAGAAGCTGAACGTTACCGTAAACCCGTTTTACGTTTGTTTCATACAGAATTGGAAGCTGTATATGAAGAAAAAAACCGTGGTTTAGATAATGATGGAAGCAAAGTTTTTGAAGCCTTATTTGCAGGCTTATTTCAAAATCATACGTATGGTACCCAAACAACTATTGGAACTATAGACCATTTGAAAAACCCTTCCATGCAAAAAATTATGGAATATTTTAATACATACTATGTGCCAAACAACATGGCTGTAATTATTACCGGAGATGTTGACCCTGATAAAACATTGAAAGAAATTGAACAGAAATTTGCTTACATGCAAACAAAACCTGTGCCTACATTTACGTTTGTACCAGAAGCTCCTATTGTGGCACCGATTGTAAAAGACGTGTATGGGCCAGATGCTGAAAATGTAATGTTTGCTTACCGTTTTGGTGGTATAAATACAGCTGATGCTGATATGATTAAATTATTAGCGCTTATTCTTTCTAATGGAAAAGCAGGGATGATAGACATTAATTTGAACCAGCAACAACAAGTGCTAGAAGCACAGGCTTTTGATTTTGAACTGGCAGATTATTCGGTACTGGCTTTTACAGGTAAACCAAAACAAGACCAGAAATTAGATGATGTGGTAAAATTGATTAAGCAACAAATTCAAAACATTAAAGACGGCAAGTTTGAAGATTGGCTGATACAAGCCAACTTATCAAACCTGAAATTAAACCTTACCAAAAGTCTTGAGAATAATCAGGCACGTGCCGGAGAAATAATGACTGCTTTTACATCTAATGAAACATGGGAGCATCATATTGGGTTAATTGACCGTTTATCTAAAATAACCAAACAGCAACTTATTGATTTTGCTAAAAAGAATTTGAACGACAATTATGTAATAGTAAACAAACATACAGGCGAAGATAAAAACGTACAAAAGGTTGATAAACCAGCTATTACACCTGTTACGGTTAACAGAGAAGATCAATCTCCTTTCTTAAAAGATTTGATGAATAAAAAACCGGCACCTATACAGCCTGTGTTTATTGATTATACTAAAGACATTACTAAAGCAAATTTATCTAACGGTATATCGGTTGTTTATAACGCAAATAAAGAAAACGCTACGTTTGACTTGTATTACACTTTTGATATGGGAAGCAATAACAATAAAATGATTCCTGTTGCATTAGAGTATTTGAAATATTTAGGAACCAGCAAATATACACCTGCACAACTGCAAGAAGAGTTTTATAAACTAGCTTGCTCATTTGATGTAATTGCCAGAGATGAACAGACCTTTTTGTCTTTAAGCGGGTTGAGTGATAATTTTACTAAAGCACTTGATTTGTTTGAACACATGCTTGCTAATGTACAGGCTAACCAAGAAGCTTTAAATAACTTGGTTGGAGATATGATTAAGCAACGTGAAGATGCCAAACTAAACAAAGGTGTTATTTTGCGTAAAGGCTTAGTTAACTATACCACCTATGGCCCGCAAAATCCGTTTACTAACGTAATAAGCGACGATAATTTAAAACAGTTAAAAGCAGCAGATTTGATAAGTGTGATTAACTCGTTAACCAAATACGAGCACCGTATTTTATATTATGGACCACTTGCCTTAAACGATGCAACGGCGGCTTTACAAAAAAATCATTTTAGCGGAATACTTG
>Ga0209622_1000049_pt1 | contig 12538 bp, 9 predicted proteins | sample TexAe_OM3H0_M2_FD_187943 | JGI IMG/M metagenome (GOLD analysis project Ga0209622, IMG submission 187943) | Forest soil microbial communities from Davy Crockett National Forest, Groveton, Texas, USA - Texas A ecozone_OM3H0_M2 (SPAdes) (version 2) | ecosystem: Environmental > Terrestrial > Soil >...
CGGACGTGCGCGTGATTTTGTATATACCAAATCAAAAGAAGACGAAAAAATTGTTGAACTGTTTGATAAATTCCGTAAACTAAAAAAACAACAAACCGATAAATTACAAGCTGACCAAGAAAAGAACCTAGAGATTAAAACAGCTATTATTCGTGATATAAGCGACCTTTCTAAACTGGAAGTTAATGTTAGTGGTGCTATAAAAAAATTGCATGAACTACAGGCAAAATATAAAGAAACCGGAAATGTGCCTGCTGCCAAGCATAAAGATATACTTACCGAATACAATAAAGTAGTTGATACTTTTTATTTTGGGTTAAACCTTTATAAAGAATCGCAAGAGGTTGATTTAAAAAAGAACTTTGAAGCAAAAACTATTTTACTTGAAAAAATAACCAAGCTACTTGCATCTGAAAACATAAAAGATGTAGAACGTACTATTAAGGTTTTCCGTAACGAATGGGAAGCCACCGGTGCCGTGCCACAAGATAAGTGGTTTGCTATGCGCGAAGATTTTAAAAAACTAAACGAGCAGGTAAACAAAAAAATACAAGATTTTTACGGAGAGAAGAAAGAGCAATTAGGGCAAAATCTGGAAGCTAAAAAACAACTGATTGAAAAAGCAAAACAGTTAATTAGCGAAACCCCTCGTACCGAAAAAGAGTGGGAACAAAAAACCAAGGCTTTACTTGATATACAAAACGAGTACAAAGAGGCAGGACATACAGATAAACAAGCAGGAGATGATGTTTGGAAAGTGTTTAGAGAAGTGTGCGATGGCTTTTTTGAGAAGAAAAAAGAGTTTTATGAGCAGGCAAAAGAGCGTTATACACAAGCCAAACAAAAGAAATTAAAGTTAATTGAAGAAGTTAATGCATTAAAAGATAGCACTGATTGGCAAAAAACAACCGAAAAAATAATGAACCTGCAACAGCAGTGGAAAAAAATGCCAAACGCTCACCCAAAAGATGAGCATAAAATGTTTGAGCAATTTCGTGCCGTGTGCAATCATTTTTTTGAAGCTAAACGTAATCAGTTTGCCGCGCAAAATGCTGAGCTAGAAAACAACGTGCAACACAAAGAAACCATTATACAAAACCTGCATGGGTTTGTGCCAAGTGGTAATGCCGAAAACGATGTAAATGCTTTAAGAGAATTTACCAAACAATGGCAAGAAAGTGGACAAGCACCTGCAGCTGAACGCAAACGTTTAAATGATGCCTTCTATAATAAACTGGAAGAGTTTTATGGTGCTGTTGCCGGAGACGAAACAGAAAAAGGTTTAATTAAATATAAATTAAAACTTGAACGATTAGAGGCATCTGAAAACGGACGTGACCTTTTATTAAAAGAGAACGATTTTATAAGAAAACACATGAACGAAATACAACAACAGGTAAACGTTTATGAAAACAACATGGGGTTCTTTAAAAATGCTAAAACAAAAAACTCTATGATGATTGATTTAGAAAATAAAATTGCTACCGAAAAAGCTAAGGTAGATGAGTGGAAGAAAAAGCAACAGTTGGTAAAGAATTTACTGAATAAAGAATCGAAGCCGGCTTAATAAAATGGCCTCCCTCCTATTCTAAAAATTAAAAATCTTCAACATACCGTTGGGGATTTTTTTATGACTTTAATGGTTTAAAAGTCAGTTATTTTTCGTAAAATTGTTTTAACAAACCACGTTTATGAAGAAAATTTTATCATTTCTATTTGTGATAACTATATCTGTAGCCTACTCTCAAACAGATAAAAAGAAGCCCATTTCATCTGATACTTCAGAGTGCCTTACCATTACCGGTAATTTTGATGGAACAGTAAAAGATTTAGAGGGCAATTATAAGGCAAAGCTTATGAAGGACAATAAGGTAATTGAAGAGCAAGATTTAAAAGTTAAAAAATCGTTTGAGTTTACGTTGAAAAAAAACATGCTTTATGCTATTAAAGTTGAAAAGGAAGGCTACATCCCTAAATTAATAAGCATTTCTACTACAATGTCTAGTAAAATAATGGTAGAAAGTCCGTACAAGTTTAATTTTGAAACTAATTTATTAAGCCAGGATTTATATGGGCATTTTGATGATGATGATGTAGATTTTCCGGTGGCTTTGGTTAGTTATGGTAAAAAATGCGATTGTTTTGAATATAACAGAGACTATACAGCTAAGTTAATTAACCGAATGTACACCAACTTATTGTTTGGTAGCGGTACCAATTAAAATCTTTCATTCTTATTCTGTTTAAAAATCTAATTATTGTACCTTTGCCCTTTCTTTAAACTATGAGTGTTTACGATAAATACGAAGCCGTAATAGGGCTTGAAGTCCATATACAATTGCTTACTAAAAGCAAAATGTACTCAAACGATAGCGCAGAATATGGCGGTTTGCCTAATACACACGTTAGCGTTATAACATTAGGTCACCCGGGTACTTTACCAAAAGTGAACAAAAAAGCTGTTGAGTTTGCCGTAAAATTAGGCTTGGCAGTTGATGGCACCATTCGTTACGAAAACCAATTTGCTCGTAAAAATTATTTTTATGCCGATTTACCAAAAGGATACCAAATAACTCAGGATAAAACACCGTTTTGTAACGGTGGTCATATTACTATTAAACTAAAAGACGGAAGTGAGAAAAACATAAACCTTACCCGCATACACATGGAAGAAGATGCCGGTAAAAGCATGCATGACCAAGATGCTACCGACACTTTAGTTGATTTAAACCGCGCCGGAGTTCCTCTTTTAGAAATGGTATCTGAACCTGAAATTTGTAATGGCGATGAGGCTTATGCCTATTTAACTGAGGTTCGTAAACTGGTTCGTTATCTGGATATTTGTGATGGTAACATGGAAGAAGGCTCTATGCGTTGCGATGCTAACGTTTCGGTTAAAATAAAAGGTGTTAAAGAGTTTGGTAAAAAAGTAGAGGTTAAAAACATGAACTCTATACGTAACGTACAACGTGCTATTGAGCATGAAATTATTCGTCAGATTGATTTATTGGAAGCTAAACAAGAAATTGCTGGAGAAACCCGTAGTTTTGATGCCGTTAAAGGCACCACATTTAGCTTACGTAGTAAAGAAAATGCAAACGATTATCGTTATTTCCCTGAGCCTGATTTGCAACCCATTTTTATTACCGAAAAGTATATAAATGAGGTAAAACAAACTTTACCCGAACTACCCGGTCAACTTTATAAACGCTACGTAAAAGATTTTAAACTATCTGATTATGATGCGGCTGTTTTAACCGATACCAAAGCCATTGCACACTATTTTAATGAATTGGTTATACATACTAAAAACCACAAAGCGGCAGCTAACTGGCTAATGGTAAATATTAAAAGTCATTTAAATGAAAATGCTATTGATATAGATCGTTTTCCTGTAAAACCTACCCAAATAGCGGAGCTTATATCTATTATTGATGATGGAAAAGTAAGCCACTCATCGGCTTCACAAAAAATATTTCCTGAGTTAGTAAAAAGCCCAACAAAAACTTCCTTACAAATAGCACAAGAATTAAATCTTATACAGGAAAGTAATACAGATGCTTTACAAGATTTAGTGAATCAAGTTATAGCTAAGTATCCTGAAAAAGTTACCGAGTACAAAAACGGAAAAGTAACCTTAGTGGGTTTATTTATGGGCGAAGTAATGAAACTAAGCGGTGGTAAAGCCGACCCAAAAGTAACCAGTCAATTAGTAAAAGACACACTTAACAAGGCTTAAAGTGAATTTTTATTAGTTTAAGGAGTCAATTAATGACCGCTATTTTAACGTTTATCTAATATTTTTGTTTTCTGTTTTAGAATATCTAACTTTAGGAGTTAGGTAAATTTATGCAGGTGGTAAAAAAAGCTATTCTTCTGTTTAGTGTTTTAATTTTAGAAGTATCTGCTCAAACAGACACATCTCGTGTTGGTATAGCTAATACAAAAGTAGTTTTTTGTGATGTAGTTCCTCGTGTAGACCATGTGGTTGTTAGCTGGGCAACCTCAAAAGAAAGCAGTAATGTTTATTTTACGATAGAAAAAAGCAAAGACGGGAAAAAATATACGAAAGTAATAGATGTACCAGGCTCAGGAAACGGCCAATCATATAGAGAATATGTAGAAACAGATTACCAGCCTTTTAAAGAGACTTCTTACTACCGCATAAAACAGACCGATTATAATGGCAATTTCAAATACTTTCCGGTAACCGGTGTTATGTTTAATGCTGAAAAAGTTGGTAAATTTTACCCTGATCAGGCACATGCAAAAAAGAGTACAGAATCTACTGTGGTTCAAAATCAAGAAGTTTTGGTTGTTTTGCAGGATGCTGAAGGAGTAGAGTTTTCGGCTAAAGTTACCATCACACAAGAAGATTCTCAACTTTTTGCTTCAGATGAAAGCAGTATGATTCCGCCCGGAATTTATGTTATTATATCCTCATCTGACGAAAATATATATAGTCAGAAAATTATTGTTAAATAATTATTTTCGTTTATTCATATTAAAGAAAGTATATTTAGGCTTAAATTTATTGAACTGAATTAGTATGAAAAAAATTTTAGTAGCCAATCGTGGAGAGATTGCTTTACGCGTTATGCGTAGTGCTAAAGAAATGGGTATAAAAACCGTAGCTGTTTTTAGTGAAGCTGATAGAAACGCACTTTTTGTACGATATGCTGATGAAGCAGTTTGTATAGGTCCGCCACCAAGCAACCAAAGTTATTTGTTAGGAGATAAAATTATTGAAGTAGCTAAAAAATTAGGTGTAGATGGCATACATCCGGGTTACGGTTTTTTATCTGAAAATGCAGGTTTTGCAGCTGCGGTTAAAAAAGCAGGCATTACATTTATTGGTCCGAGCCCTGAAGCAATGGATGTTATGGGCGATAAACTATCGGCTAAAGCAGCCGCTAAAAAGTTTAATGTACCAATGGTACCGGGTAGCGAGGGTTTATTAAAAGATTTAAAAGAGGCCGTTAGCGTTGCCAAAGCAACAGGATTTCCTTTATTGATAAAAGCATCGGCAGGTGGTGGTGGTAAAGGAATGCGTTTAGTGGAACGAATTGAAGATGTTGAAGAACAAATGAAAATGGCCATGAGCGAGGCTAAATCAGCTTTTGGTGATGACAGTGTTTTTATAGAAAAATTTGTTTCGGGCCCTCGTCATATAGAAATTCAAATAATGGCAGATAACCATGGCAATGTGGTTTATTTGTTTGAGCGCGAGTGCAGCATACAACGTCGTCATCAAAAAGTGATAGAAGAAGCTCCTTCATCTATACTAACACCTGAATTGCGTAGGCAAATGGGCGAATGTGCTGTTAATGTAGCAAAAGCTTGTAATTATAGTGGTGCCGGAACGGTAGAGTTTTTGGTAGATGATACCATGAAGTTTTATTTTCTTGAAATGAACACACGCTTACAAGTTGAGCACCCGGTAACAGAAATGATTAGCGGACTTGATTTGGTAAAAGAACAGATTAGAGTCGCTCGCGGAGAAAAGCTATCTTATAAACAAGAAGATTTAAAAATAAACGGGCATGCTATTGAGGTACGTGTTTGTGCCGAAGACCCTAAAAATAATTTTTTACCTGATATTGGCAAACTGGTTACCTATCGCACACCAAAAGGAACAGGTGTACGTGTAGATGATGGTTTTGAAGAGGGAATGGATATTCCTATTTTTTATGACCCACTTATTGCAAAACTAATTGTGCATGGAAAAGACAGAGAAGAAGCCATTGAGCGTATGTTGCGTGCCATTGATGAGTATCAAATTACAGGCGTTTCTACTACTCTACAATTTTGCTCATTTGTATTAAAACACAAAGCTTTCACTAGCGGGAAATTCGATACCAATTTTATTAAAAACTACTTTAAGCCTGAGATGCTTGATACATCTACTAAACAAGAGGCTGAAATTGCTGCTTTACTTGGTTCAATTTTTGTAAATAAAGATGCAAAGGTTATTAAACAACATAATAATTTTGAAGAAGTTAAACGTTCTAAATGGAAAACTAACCGAATACAATAAAAACTAAAACCTATATAACATGCGTACAATTAAATCTTTTCTTTACCTGTTTCTATTTTTTTCGTTTATTTTTCAATCATGCTCGATAGAAAAGAGACGTTACACAAATGGTTATAGTTTACAATGGCAAAAAAACAATCAATCCGTTAAAACCAATAATTCAGATGAAGTTTTAGCTGAAAAGAAACAACAACCAAAAATGGAAGACCTTGTTGCTGCTTTTGAAGAATCAGCTCTTGCTTTAAAAAATATAAATTTAACAGCATCAAACGATAATAAAAAGGGAATTATTGTATTTACATTAGACTCTGCCGGTTGTGACACCCTGGTAATGCGTAATGAAACCGAGATTAAAGCTAAAGTAATAGAAATTACCCCTACTGAAATTAAGTATAAGTATTGTGATAATGTAACAGGACCAACTTATGTTTCATACAGATATGAAGTATCTTATATAAAATATGCTAATGGTAGATTAGATTCTTTTAAAGATGAATTTGCGCCCATTAAATCTGTACAAGATAATAATCAAGTTAATTATTCATATAATGCACGTGATAATAGTCGCGATAATAGTAATTGGATAGAAGAAAAAGTTAAAAAAAGGTCTGTAGTAAGTACGGTTTTTGGGTTTATATCGCTTGTTCCTTTTTTCGGCATTCCTGCCATATTTATAGGATTATCAAATGGGTTAAAAGCACTTAGATTAATTAAGAAAAATGAAAGAGAATTAGGGATATATAAACAAAGAGCTTTTATTGGAATTGCTTTAACGGTTTTTGCTTTACTTGTGTACATTTTATTATGGATATATCTTCTTTGGAAGGCTGGTCTCCTACCCAAAATATAAATTAACGGGTTACTTTTTGGTTTTAGAGACATAAAATAAAAAGATAACATGCCTGTACTTTTTTACATTAAAAAAATAAGTGCACGGTTTTTAATAGTACACCTATTAGTTTTTTCTTTGCATTTATTTTCTCAGAACGATGAAAATATAACTATTCCCTACATGTCAAAAGTTATTAATGGATATAGGGTTACAGCTATTATTGAGAATAATGATACAGTACCATATATAATAATGCCTTGGGTTATTGTTAATGGAAAGATGTCTTTTACAAGCCGAAGAAAATATGCCGAATGGACAAGACTAAAGTACAATGTAAAAAAGGTCTATCCCTATGCTATATTGGCTGCTGCAAAACTAAAGGAATTTGATTTAGTTTTAGCTACTATACCAAACGAAGCTGACCGAAAAGCCTACTTAAAAAAGAGTGAAAAAGAGCTCCAAAAAGAATTTGGCGAAGAATTAAAAGGCTTAAGTATAAATCAGGGTAAAATTTTAATGAAATTGATAGATAGAGAAACAGGTAAAACAACCTATACAATTATTAAAGACATGCGAGGTAACTTTAATGCATTTATGTGGCAAAGTTTGGCAACTTTATTTGGTTCATCTATGAAACAGAATTACGATTTAAACGACCCTTATGACAGGCAAATAGAACTTGCCATTAAACAAATAGAAGCCGGAGAATTTTAATATGTCTGTACAGAAATATTTTATTGCTATTGTTATTCCTGAACCTTTTCAAACCGAGCTTATGGAGTTGAAAAACGTGGTAAAAGACAAATTTAATAGTAAAGGAGCCTTGCGCTCGCTTGCACATATTACTTTACACATGCCGTTTGAGTGGAAAGAAGAAAAGGAAGATGTTTTAGTAAACGCCTTAAAACAATTTACTTTTAGTGAGAGTTTTACTATTGATTTACAAAACTTTGCTTGCTTTGAGCCTCGTGTAATTTTTGTGGATGTGATGAAGAATGAATTACTTGAGAAACTGCAACGCGAATTAATGGTTTATGTGCAAAAAAATCTTCGTTTACTTAATCAGGTTAATGATATGAGAGGTTTCCATCCTCACATTACCATTGCTTTTAGAGACTTAAAGAAAGATAAGTTTTACCAAGCTTTGGATTATTTTAAACCCCAAACATATATGGCATCTTTTCAGGCAAAAAGTTTTTGTCTATTAAAGCATACAGGTAAAGAATGGCTGGTTAATAAGGAATTCCATTTTTCAAACACTTAAACCATTTAACATTAATATATTTGCTAATCAATTAAATGGCTAAAGTTGCGGTTATAGGAAGTGGGTTTTCGGGCTTGTCGGCTGCGTGTTTTGCAGCTAAGCAGGGACATGAAGTTACAGTTTTTGAAAAAAACAGTGTAATTGGTGGTCGTAGCCGTTTTTACGAAGAACAGGGTTTTATGTTTGATATGGGCCCAAGCTGGTACTGGATGCCTGATGTATTTGAAAAATTCTTTAAACAGTTTGATAAAACACCAAGCGATTATTATAAGTTAGTACAATTAGACCCCGGATTTCAATTGTTTTTTAGTGAAACTGAAACGTTACAAGTCCCTGCTAAATTAGAAGATATATACCAAATATTTGAAAGCATTGAAACAGGAAGTGCTTCCAAACTTAAAAATTTTTTAGCCGAAGGCGAGTTAAAGTATAAAGTTGGCATGGAGCAATTGGTTTATAAACCTGCTCTATCGTGGTTAGAGTTTGCTAATTACGATGTGTTAAGCGGCGCATTAAAATCACATATATTTAAATCGGTGCAGACTTATGTGCGCAGTTTTTTTAAAGATGAACGTTTAATTGCTTTAATGGAATTTCCGGTGCTTTTTTTAGGTGCCATGCCAAAACAAATTCCTGCGCTGTATAGTTTAATGAATTATGCCGCTTTAACTAAAGGTACCTGGTATCCAATGGATGGCATGTATCAGGTGGTAGCAGGCATTGAAAAAATGGCAACCGAGTTGGGGGTTACTTTTAAAACAAATTGTACTGTAGAAAAAATTAATATAACCGAGGGTAAAGCGAGTTCAATTACAACTTCGTTAGGTGATTTTAAAACCGACGTGGTTATTGCTTCGGCTGATTATAACCATGTGGAGCAGAAATTGATAGATGTTGAGTACAGAAATTATTCTAAAAAATATTGGGAAGAAAAAACATTTGCCCCATCGTGTTTGATTTATTATGTGGGTGTAAACAAAAAAATAAACAAGCTTATTCATCATAACTTATTTTTTGATACTGATTTTGATAAACATGCTAAGGAAATTTATGAAACTCCACAATGGCCGGAAACCCCTTTGTTTTATGTTTGTTGCCCATCAAAAACAGACGCCACAGTTGCCCCAGATGGAATGGAAAACCTGTTTATTTTAGTTCCAATAGCTCCTGGGTTAAAAGATACACCCGAAATGCGTGAGCATTATTTTGCTGCTATTATAAAACGCATAGAGCAAAAATGTAACGATACTTTTTTAGCCAATATTATTTATAAGAAAACATATTGTGTAAACGATTTCGTGTCAGACTACAATGCTTATAAAGGAAATGCTTACGGTTTGGCCAATACACTCAAGCAAACAGCCGTACTTAAACCATCAGTACGAAATAAAAAAGTGAAAAATTTGTTTTATGCAGGTCAACTTACCGTGCCTGGTCCGGGGGTGCCCCCTGCCCTTATCTCCGGAGAGATTGCGGCAACACAAATGAGTAATTATTTAAAATCAATAAAAAATGCCAACTAAATATACTTATTTATTGGTTGATTTTTTCTGCTTTATTTTTCCGTTTATATTGTCGTTTCATCCTAAGGCTAAATTTTATAAGCAACTAAAACACTTTGTCTTGCCTTGTTTACTAACCGCTTCTTTCTTTATTATTTGGGATGTATTATTTACGCATTTGAAAGTTTGGAGTTTTAACCCAAATTATGTTTTAGGGATTTATTTCTTTAACCTGCCAATAGAAGAGCTTTTATTTTTTATCTGTATTCCCTATGCTTGTGTATTTACTTATCATCTTATAAAATTATTTTTAGATGTAAGCAAATACAATAAACAAGCTCTCTTTTTATCGTGGGCTTTGGTTTTATTTCTACTAATAATAGCAACATTAAATATTCATAAACTCTATACATCGGTTACATTTATATTAATGGCAATATGCTTAGGTTGGCTGGCTTTTAAAAAAGTTACATTTTTAGCAAACTTTTATCTTACCTATCTATTTATACTTTTTCCGTTCTTTATATCTAATGGCATTCTTACAGGAAGTTTTATTAATGAACCCGTGGTAATTTATAACGATGTTCAAAATTTGGGTATCCGTATGTTTACAATTCCGTTTGAAGATACTTTTTACGGTATGCTTTTAATGCTACTAAATGTTGCTTTACTTGAAAGCACAGTTTTTAAAAAGAAAATTTAAAGGAAGGTTTTACCATAAAGTAATATACATTAGGGTTATGTACATCGGTTAATCTCCAAATAAAATCTATTCGGGCAATTTTAAAAATATTTTCTATACCAAATCCCACTTCGTAATAAGGATTATTTACTGCGTGTAAATTTTGCGGGAACAAATAGATTGACTGAGCATTTTCCGTACTTAGTTTTCCGAAATATCCTTTAGCGAATAAAAAATTACGCCACTTTAGTTTATTAATTAAAGGGATTCTATCTAAAATTAAACCTTCTATATGCTGCTCTATATGTACTGATACATATTGGTCAGATGCATATTCTAAAAAGTTCATCAGGTTAAAAGCATATTCATCTAAAATAACCAATTGGTTTGCTGAAGGAATATCTAAATAAGGATAAGGAACTTTGCCAAAGGTTTTGCCCGCTTCTATATAATATTTAAAGTAGCCCAGTTTTTTAACTCTAATTTGTTGTTTGATGGATGCTTTTACTTTTTGAAAATTAAACTCTGAACCAAATAAATTTTTATCAGCCAGTTTATATTGGATAGCAAAATCTGGAAACTTTCTAAATGAATTTTTTACATCATTCTTATCATAAAAACTACCGCTTACATTTTTGTTTTGCCAACTATATTTAAAAGTTAAATCTAAACCTGATGAATAATAATTAGTTGGGTGTGTTATATTTCCTGCCGCATCAAGTGCATTAAAATAAAAACCTGCTGTTGGTGTGGTAGAGTTATAAAAATAATTTAATCGGGTTACAATGCCCGTTGTCCAATTGTTTTCGAAATAAACATTTACATCTTGCGTATAATTGCGCGATGGGTTTATGTTGCCCACCTGAATAAATGATGATAATATATTGTCTAGTTCAATATTGTTAAAACTTCTGCTAAGCTGACTAATGTCGTTACGATAAGAAGCTCCTATTCGTTTTTTATACTTCAATTGCTTCCCAAAACTAAGTACGGCACTTCCGTAATATTTCCATTTTTGATCAAAAGTTCCATAAGCCACGTAAGCTGATGTTGCTAATGGGAAGTTTAATTTTTCGCTTGTTCTAAACCCGAGCTTTATACGTGACTGTTCTATCACATTATAACTATAATAAGAATAAAAGTTACCAATGTCGATGCTCTTAGTGGGATAATAACCTGATACAAAAGCTGAGATGATATTTTTTCGAAGAATAAACTTAGGGTCTTTTTGTAAACTATCATCCATTTTTAAAACGCCTTTATCTTGTGTAGATAAATCAATTTGACGAGATGTTTGCCAATATTGATTTGTTCTATTCTTGGCACTATCGGCTTCAACTAAAATATCACTTCCTTTAAATATGTTTTCAGGAATGATAGAGTCTATTATATAGTTATGAAAAGTTGCATTCTTGCGCCCAAAAAAACCGGTTAAATCAGATGAGTTTTCGACCACCGTAAAATCTCCCAACACATTTGATTCTGTTAACATCCAATATTTACCATTAATGGCTTCATACTTTTGATTAATTAAAAAACTGCGCACAAAATTTACATTGGCACGTATATCGAAACGCACTGTTATGTCTTTTAAAGCAAATGAAGTAGAATCAATAAGCATCTCACCAATAAAAGCTAAATCTCGACTTTGTTTTGGTCTGAAATTAATTTTGTAGGTTTTAGTAACTCCGGTACCTGTGCTATCCATCAAATAAAATCGGTAATTACTCTTATAATTATCATTTAACGGACTAGGAAAGTTTTTATCCAGTATCACAACATAATTATCATAAAAATTAGGTGCCTGATATAAATCTTCAACAAACTGCATAATTTTCGGACCTGCTAAACCAGTAGTGTTTACCGCATTTAAATAATCCTTTCTCTGTTTGGGAGAGCTTTTATAATAATGGTCGATTGTTTTTTCTACCAATAAAACCGGCAGATAAGTTACTCCATCCGTTGTAGTATCTGTGTTATTCCAAATATATTTAAAGGGACGAACTAAAATGTTCTTTTTTATTTTATTTGTAAAATGATTTAAGTCGAAACGGTTTTTAGAATATTCTTGACAGGAGTAACTTATTCTATCATCAGGGTTATTTTTTTCTTTGTTTGCAATTATTGCTCTTAAAATTCGCCAAGCAGGGTTCTCCCCCGGCCTTACAGTTAATTCCTGTAACTGAAAAAATTCGGGTGTTAGTTCTACTTTTATTTGCTT
>Ga0209622_1000050_pt1 | contig 12536 bp, 5 predicted proteins | sample TexAe_OM3H0_M2_FD_187943 | JGI IMG/M metagenome (GOLD analysis project Ga0209622, IMG submission 187943) | Forest soil microbial communities from Davy Crockett National Forest, Groveton, Texas, USA - Texas A ecozone_OM3H0_M2 (SPAdes) (version 2) | ecosystem: Environmental > Terrestrial > Soil >...
GTTTTTGCTGAAGCCGATACGTACAAAATTTTAAAAGCCGCACAAATGGTGCGCGACGAGGGCATTGCTAAACCAATTCTTTTAGGAAACAAAGAAAGAATTACGAAGCTTATCGAAGAGTATCATTTGGATATGAATGAAATTCAAATTTTAGACCCGACAGATGATGGACAAGAAGTTATGCGTGCTGGTTTTGCTGATACACTTTGGAAAAAACGCCATCGTAAAGGTTTAAATTTATATGATTGTAGTCGTCTAATGCGCGACCGCAACTATTTTGGTGCTATGATGGTTGATAGTGGCGCTGCTGATGCAATGATATCGGGCCTAACCCGTAAATATAGCTTACCGGTGCTTGCTGCTATAGAGTGTATTGGGGTTGCCGATGGGCACTCACGTGTGGCCGGTTTATACATGATGGTTACCAAACGCGGACCTTTCTTTTTTGCAGATTGCACTATGAATGTTGACCCAACCGCCGAAGAATTAGTTGAAATAACAACCCTTACAGCCAATGCCGTAAAACAATATAATATCGTTCCGCGCATTGCCATGCTATCCTATACAAACTTTGGTTCAGCCGATGGTGAAGTGCCTAAAAAAATGCAAAAAGCGGTAAAAATATTGCACGATAAATTTCCGGGATTGATAGTAGATGGCGATGTACAGGCTAATTTTGCTGTAAACAACCGGCTTTTAAAAGAACAATTCTCTTTTTCCGACTTGGTAGATAAGGATGTAAACACACTTATTTTTCCTAACCTGGCATCAGCTAATATTGCGTATAAACTAATGCAGGAGTTAGGTGGTGCAGAGGCAATAGGCCCCATTTTAATGGGATTGAAAAAACCCGCCCACGTGCTTCAACTGGGTAGTTCTGTGCGCGAAATTGTAAACATGGTAACCATTGCCGTAATAGACGCGCAAAACAAAAAATAAAAAAGCTTCTTATCTGTTTATGATAGATTTCATTAAAGGAAAAATTGCCGAAAAAACTCCTGCATTTGTAGTGCTTGAAACGGGTAACATTGGTTATGCACTTAACATTTCGCTTAACACATACACAAAATTAGCTGATTTAATAGAGTGTAAACTATATGTAGAACAAGTTTTTGTAAGAGATGATAACCCCAAACACTATGGCTTTTTCGATATGGATGAGCGCGATATTTTCAGGAAAGTAATTTCGGTATCGGGTGTAGGTGGAAGCAGCGCTATGCTCATGTTATCATCTTTATCTGCAATAGAAATTGCCGGGGCAGTGAATACAGCTAATGTAGCCTTGTTAAAAAGCATAAAGGGCATTGGCGAAAAAACCGCCCAGCGCATTGTGGTTGATTTAAAAGGAAAATTGGGCAAACACGAAGGCGGAATTTCACAAATTTTAACTACTTCATACAATAAAAATAGAGACGAGGCGTTACTTGCTCTTGTGGCATTGGGCTTTGCCCGAAATATGGCCGAAAAAGCCATAGAAAAAGCCATAAAGCAACAAGGCGTGTCAACGGACACGATAGAAGTATTAATTAAAGCCGCATTGAAGAATTTGTAACGAGTGTACGCTGTTCTTAAAAATACCTTATTAGCCGGAGCGGCCGCAAGTATGTTTGCTGTTATTACTGTATCCGGTAGTAAAACAGGAAGGCTTTTACCCGAAAAACCGGGTAAAGAAGCCATTAACCCTTTTATTAAAACTTCTGTAAGTGATACCCCACCGGAGGAGGGTGTAACCAACGATGATTTACATTACCCAATAAGAGACAATGATTATGGAGAGCCTATTTATAATCCGAAGGCTCCCATGCAGCTAAACAGCCCTTCTAATATAAAAACCACAACCACTTATAATCCTAAGGACAGTAGTTATACATTCGAACAAAAAATGGGCACGCTTGATTACAGGCCACCCATTAACATGAGCGACCAGGATTATAGAGATTATCAATTTAAACAACAGGTAAAAAACTATTGGAAATCTCGCACACAAGCCGACTCTAAAAGCGACCCGACCAAAAAGCAACTCATCCCTCAATTAAAAGTAGGAGGAGAGTTATTTGACCGTTTGTTTGGCGGAAACACGGTTGATATACGTCCTACAGGAAGTGCAGAGCTTTTGTTTGGTGTAATTACAAATAGAAATGAAAACCCTGCCATCCCGCAAAAGCAGCGTAAAATTTCCAACTTCGATTTTAACATGAAAATTCAGTTAAACATCGTTGGTAAAATAGGCGAAAAACTAAAACTTACTACCAATTATAATACCGAGGCTTCTTTTGATTTTGAGAACCAAATTAAAATTCAATATACCGGAACAGAAGATGAGATTTTGAAAAAAGTAGAAGCAGGTAATGTTAATCTTCCACTTAACAGTTCACTTATAACGGGTAGTCAAACATTGTTTGGTGTTAAAGCAACCCTACAGTTTGGTAAGTTAACTGCCACTCTTTTGGCTGCACAGGAGCGCGGTAAAAAAACAGAGTTAAATGTGCAGAATGGTGCGCAAACCATGACTTATACAGTTCAAGCCGATAATTACGAAGCAAACCGACATTATTTTTTAGCTCAGTATTTCAGAGATAATTATAATCATTGGTTAGCCAACACACCTATTGTGCAATCGCCTATACAAATTACAAAAATAGAAGTGTATGTAACAAACCGTACCAGTCAATTCGACCAGGCCCGCAACATTGCTGCTTTTGCTGATTTAGGAGAAGACACCAGCCATGTTTTTTATCAAAACAAACATAATCATTCACCGTTTAATATAACAGATAGTGTTGGAGCTTTAAAATATCCTCACAATACGGTTACATATTTTTATAGAAATGTATTAGACACCTTAAAAACACGAAGTTATAATACAGCTGTAGCTAATCTTACTGGCATACTTGACCCAACAACAGGGCAACAAGTCTTTAATGCGGGCAGAGAGTTTGAAGTGCTTACTCGTGCCCGTCGTCTAAACCCTGCAACCGATTATTATTTGAACCCCCGTCTGGGTTATATTTCATTAAATACGGCGTTAAATTACGATGAGGTGTTATCGGTTTCATATCAGTATATGTTAAACGGCAGAGTTTATCAGGTAGGAGAGTTTTCCGATCAGTTCCCATCTACCGATCAATTAATAGTAACTAAACTTTTAAAAAGTACACAGCTTAACACACAAATTCCTATGTGGGATTTAATGATGAAAAACGTTTATACACTTGGCGCCTATTCATTAAGCCCAACAAACTTTCAGTTAAATGTTTTTTATAACAACATTAAAACAGGTGTAGATATACCGTATATCCCTTATGGGTCTATGAATGGGCAGTTATTAATTCAAAAATTAGGCTTAGACCGCATTAATCAAAATCAAGATAGGGTACCCGATGGTTATTTTGATTTTATACCAAATGTAACCGTTAATCCACAAAACGGTAGAATTTATTTTACCAGTATAGAACCTTTTGGTAATGATTTAAGGCGTGCATTTGCTGCGGATACGCTTAACCATCCGGCAGATGTAAATGGTTTTATTTTTCAAGAGTTATACGATTCTACCAAAATATCTGCGCAACAATTACCAAATAAAGATAGGTTTAAATTAAAAGGCTCTTATCAATCAGCTACCAGTAATGAGTTTTCCTTAAACTCAATGAATATACCACAGGGTTCGGTGCGGGTAACAGCAGGTGGTGTAGCTCTTACCGAAAACGTTGATTACACGGTTGATTACACCATGGGTAAAGTAAAAATTATTAACGAAAGTGTTTTAAATTCAGGTCAGGCAATAAAAATTACAGCAGAAAATAACTCACTATTTAACGTACAACAAAAAAGCATGTACGGTGCCCGTTTCGATTATAAGTACAGTAAAGATTTAGCCTTAGGTGGAACTATTTTACACTATGGTGAACGACCGCTTACTCAGAAAGTAAACATAGGTGATGAGCCGGTGTCTAACACCATGATTGGCATAGATTATAATTACCGTGCTAATGCGCCTTGGCTTACAAGGTTGATAGATAAAATACCGCTTATACAAACTAAAGAACCATCTTCTATACAAATATCGGGCGAGGGAGCCGATTTAATACCGGGGCACTCCAGCGCTATTTCTAATAACGGCGGAACATCGTATATAGATGATTTTGAAGGAAGTGTTTCTACTATTGATTTACGGAGTGCTACAGCTTGGTTTCATTCCTCTATTCCCGAAGGGCAACCAAATTTATTTCCTGAAACATTGCCCGGAAATTCGGATAGTACAAAAACAGGGCTTAACCGAGCAAGAATGGCTTGGTATACAGTCGATCAGTCTGTATTTTATCAAAGCTCAACCCTTACACCACCACAAGCAGGTAAACAACAGCAAAGCAACCACTTTATGGAAGCTTTTTTTGAAAGCGATTTATTTCCTAAAAAAACCCCGCCAAACGGCCAGCCACAATTATTGCCTATGTTAGATGTGGCTTTTTATCCTAACGAACGTGGACCCTATAACTACGATACCAAACCAACTAACATTTCGGCGGGGATTAATGTTGCCGAATCAAACATTGAAAAAACAATTATATTAAACAAACCCGAAACACGTTGGGGCGGCATTATGCGAAGCCTTACTACCAACGATTTTCAGGCATCAAACATAGAGTATATACAATTTTGGATGATGGATCCTTTTAATGAAGATTACAACAACCAAACACAAACACAATACAACACATTCCACCAGGCTCCGCCAACAAACGGAGAATTATATTTTAACTTGGGTAGCGTATCAGAAGATATTTTAAAAGATGGAAGCATGGCCTATGAAAACGGTATCCCATCACCAACTAGTACAAACTACGTAGTTCAAAATTCGCCATGGGGAAGATACCCGTCTTCACCACCTTATGTAAATGCTTTTGATATAGACCCGAATACCAGGCCTTATCAGGATGTTGGGTACGATTGTTATGGAGACGGGGATGAAGCAATTGTTTTTTCTGGATATAAAAATGCTTTAAGTTCAATGCAGATTACAGGAGACAACGAAGCTTTTAGTGACCCGGCAGGAGATGACTATCATTTTTATAGAGGCGATGATTATGATAAACTGGTTGCCCCAAAAGGTAGTTTGCTTGATAGATATAAAAAATACAATAACGTTGAGGGCAACTCGCCAACACAAACGCAGTACCAAACCCAAAACGCGGGGGGCTACTCAACAGTTTCTATTACCACACCTAACATAGAAGACGTTAATAAAGATAATACACTTAACCAATCAGAATCATACTATCAGTATAAAGTAAAAATTACTCCGCAAGACATTAACCCGGGCAATGTAGGTAACAACTATATTGTAAACGTTATTCCGGTAAGCAAACAAGGTGCCGATGGCGTACAACGCACGGTAAATTTTTATCAATTTAAAATACCCATTACCGATTTTAATGCAAAAATTGGCGGCATATCGGGCTATAATGCTATACGTTTTATGCGCATGTTTACCAAAAGTTTTAGTGCGCCGGTAATCATGCGTTTTGCTCGTTTAGAACTTGTACGTAGCGATTGGCGCGTGTACCAAGAGAATTTATCTACCCCAACAGGGGGCCTACAAACCGATAACCAAACAGAGTTTGATGTATCGGCTGTTAGTTATCAGGAAAACGGAACGCGTACTCCAATAGATTATGTATTACCACCGGGCATTAACCAACAACAAAACGTACAAACAACCAATTTGGTTTTATTAAATGAACAATCGCTTTCATTACGTGTGTCAAATTTAAAAGATGGCGATGCACGCGCAGTATATAAAAACATAACCAGTTTAGATGCTCGTTCGTACCAAAAAATAAGAATGTATGTACATGCCGAAAAACTAAACAACCAACCCTTAAACGATGGCGATGTACACATGTTTATACGTTTAGGCAGCGATTTTACCAACAACTACTATGTATATGAAGTTCCGGTAAAACTAACTGCACCCGGCAATTATGATAATGGGAATGATAATGATAAAAGTAAAGTTTGGCCATCTGCTAACGAAGTGGTCATTAACTTGAATGAAATAACCAGTGAAAAATTAGCAAGAAATGCAGACGGAACCCCAACTACAGGGACTAAAATAGTACCTACAAATTCAGAAACTGGTGCAGCACATTATATTGGTGTGGTAGGAGAGCCTAATATGGGTGCCATAACAAATGTTATGATTGGGATTTTAAACCCATTAACACAAGCAGATCCAAAATCTATGACGGCTGAAGTTTGGGTGGACGAGCTTCGAGTCACGGACTTTAATCAACATGGTGGGCAGGCCGCTATAAGTAAGGTAACCGCTAAACTGGCTGATTTTGGACAAGTTTCCTTATCAGGGCAAGTGGCTACGCCCTTTTTTGGAAGTATAGATGCTAAACCGAGTGATAGAAGCAGGCAATCAGTTAAGCAGTATGCCATGAACGGAACCTTTCAGCTAGGTAAATTTTTACCAAAAGACTGGAAGATAAATTTGCCTATATACATTGCTCAGTCAGAAACATATAACACCCCCCAGTATGACCCTACCAACGGAGATGTGTTGATGAGTAATGTAACAACTGCGGACAACCACTTTACAGATAAAGAAGTTAGCACAATTAAAAATCGCGCTGTTGATTATACCCGACAGCGAGGAATAAATTTTACCAATGTAAGCAAACAACGAAGTAAAAATAAAACTAAAATGTATCCTTGGGATATAGAAAATATCTCAATTACCTATGCCTATACCGAACAATATAAGCGTAATGTAACCACTGCATTTAGTTTTAACCGAAACTATAATGGCTTACTTAATTATAATTACCAAGCACCTATAAAGAGTTTTGAGCCGTTTAAAAACTCTAAAGCAGCTATACTACAAAGTCCGTGGCTGGCACTTATAAAAGATATAAATATAAAACCATTGCCCGGACAATTTAACTTTAGCAATAGCGTTACGCGCACCTATATAGAATCGTGTGCCAGAGATATTACTTCTGAACAAAGTGGACAACCAGATTATACCCGTACCCAATACAACAAAACATTTAATGTAACCCGCAATTATTCTACCCGCTGGGATTTAACCAAAAACATTAAGTTAGACTTAACCGCCACAAATTTAGGACGCGTGCTTGAAGACCCCAATAACCCGGGTTCCAACATAACAACAGCGGATAAGCAACTTGTAGAAAAGAATTTATTTCAAAAAGGCGGTACTAACACAAACTACAACCAAACAACCAACGTAAATGTGTTGCTGCCACTTAATAAAATACCACTTTTAGATTTTATTACTCAGGCATCGGGCAAGTATACAGCTAACTACCAATGGCAGCGTCGTCCGTTTGCAGTAGATACTATTGGTAACACCATTCAAAATGCGCAAACGCAAGCCTATACTACGCAGCTTAACATGGTAAACTTGTATAATAAAATACCCTATTTAAAACGGTTGAACCAAAATTTACCTAGGCCTAAAAAAGACAAGAAAAAAGAGGAGGATAAAAAGAAAGACGGAAAAGCAGACCCCAAGGACCCTCAGGCTGATAAAAACAAACCGCCTGTTGCTGTTACTAATACATTAACGGCTAAGCCCGATACATCTAAAAAGAAGGACTCAAATCCTTTAGAGATATTTGATCACATTGCTCGGATTTTAATGACAGTTAAACAAATTTCGGCTAACTATAACATTACGCAAGGAACTACATTGCCTGGTTTTGCCCCTACGGCAAGTATTTTAGGCATGTCAAATAGTGGCAACAATAATACTTATTTTGGTGATAATAGCCAGTACAATCAATTAGGTGCACCAGGCTTAGGCTTTGTGTTTGGTGGTAACCAAGGTAAAATGGTAACCAGTGCTTCCGACATACAATCTATACATTCAACAGGCATTGTAAAAGATGCAGAACACAATAATTGGCTAGTACACCGACAAAATTTTTCTACCCAATATTTACATACAAAAACACAAACATTTAACTATTCGGCAAATATAGAACCCATTAAAAGTTTAAAAATTACCCTTACCGGTAACATGACACATGGGCAAACTGAAAGTTATTTTATAGGATACCATAATGCCGATTCTGCTCATAATTACGTAGCCGGTTACGACCACCTTACCCCTGTTTTTGGAGGAAATTATAGTATTTCTACCATTACATTAAATAAATATTCGTTTTTAAAAGACGATCAGGCTGGTACACATAACAGTACAATATTTGATAATTATTTGCAGATGAGAGGAGATTATTCAAATATACTTGCTAGTAACAATCCAAATTCTCATAGCAGTTCAACAACTAAGTTTAAAGATGGTTATGACGGAAACCAACAAGATGTTGCAATTGGCGCATTTATTTCGGCATATACTGGGCACGGAGCAACAAGTAAAAACACCGGAGACAATCTATTTAAAAAAATACCATTACCCGGATGGAGTTTGACGTATGATGGCTTGGGTAAAATGGCGGCAGTAAAAAAGTATTTTAAATCGGTAGTGCTTACACATGGGTATCGTTCAACACTTAGCTATGGGTCTTATACCAATAACCAAGCATACAGCTCTAATCATAATGCCCGTGTAAGTCAAGATTCTATTACGGGGCCCACATCTAACTTTGTTTCGCAATATGTAATGAACACCATTACCGTTTCCGAATCGTTCTCGCCTTTAATTAAAGTTAATTTTATGTTTGTTGATAAAGGAAAAATAAAAGGCTTAGGTGCTAATTTCGAAATTAAGCGAGACCACATTTCAACCCTTTCATCAAACGTACCACAGGTTATGGATTTGCATAGCAGCGAGTATAATATTGGGGCTACGTATACTTTACCGCAGGTAGAAATTAAACGACTGAAAATACGGGGCAAGCCACTTAAGAGCGATTTATTATCTACTGTAACGCTATCGTTCAGAGAAACACAAACCGCATTAAGAAAAGTAACTACTGTTGAAAACGTAGGTGATGTACAAACAAGTCAAATAAGCGCGGGGCAAAACATAACCACTATAAAAGTTTCGCTTACATATTCGCTTACGCAAAATGTAAACCTGCGTATTTATTATGACAGAACAATTAACAAACCGGTTATATCAACTTCGTTTCCTACACAAACAACTAATGCAGGTCTTAGCTTACGATTTGTTATACAGTAAAAAAATCATGTATATTTGCGGGCATAAAAATCTAAATCTATGAACTTTCCTGAAAATTTAAAGTACACCAAAGACCATGAGTGGGTTAAGGTAGAGGGTAACACAGCTACTATTGGAATTACCGATTTTGCACAAAAAGAATTGGGCGATATTGTTTATGTTGATATAACAACCCTAAATGAAACAGTTGCAAAAGAAGTAGTGTTTGGTACAGTTGAAGCTGTTAAAACAGTATCTGATTTGTTTATGCCTATTACCGGAAAAGTGCTTGAGATAAACAGCAAAATAGATGCTAATCCTGAGCTTGTAAACAACGACCCTTATGGCGATGGCTGGATGGTAAAATGCACTGTTGATAAAGCAGACGAGTTGGGCGCTTTATTAAGCGTTGCTGATTATAAAAAATTAGTAGGAGCTTAAACCCCCCCGATAATCTTATTAAAATTCAGCAAACAAATTCCTTTTAAGGAACTTGATACTTTTCGTCTTCTTTAGCGTAGTTTATCCTCTTAAAGCCTTTATAAGCCCCCGAAAAGAAAAGTTCTATTTTTATTCCGGCTAAACTTTGTTTAGCGTTAACATCAAAAAAAGTGCTCATTCCAATACCGTAATCAAACTTAAATTTATAAAAAGCCTGTAAGGCTATATAACCGCCAACACTATTCATTTTAACTTTAAGCGTATCGCTTTGTAAATAGTATCCGTCAGAAAAAGATACACCACCATAAGCTGCTAACATATAATTACATCGTTCTAAACGATACCCCCATCCTGCATGTAGTTGTATGCAGTTGTTGTTCCATAAAGCCGGACCAACCAAATTACCCCCTATTTGAAAATAATTTTTACGAGCATGAAAATTAAAATCAAATGAAGTGTTGATTTCCATTTCTTGCCAACCACTATTATAACACTGGCCAATGCCCGCCGACAGAAAATTATTGTAAATGCGATAGCGTTTGTTTTGAAGTACAATTTCTTTCTTTCTTTCAAACGTATCTTTATAAAGCTTAATTATTTCTTTATTCTCACGTGCAAAATCGGGTTTTTGCCTTGGGTCTTTTAGCTTTTTAAACTTTTTAGCTTTTACGGTTACCGGTGTTAATGTTTGTGTTGTAGTAGATTGTACAGATGTGGTTTGTACAGTTGGTGCAGTTACCTTCGCAGTATCTGTTACTGTAGGTTGTATTGTTTGTGTTGTAGTTGGTTCTGCTGTTTGTGTTGCTGTTTTTACAGTATCTGTAAGGGTTTGCGATTTTATACTACATACCGAAACAAAAAAAACAATATAAAGAATCCATTTAAACATGAAGGCAACTAAGGTACATAAAAGAAAAATTAAAGAACCATTTCGGGCACTTCGCTATCTATAATTAATTTGCCTGCGGTAGCATTTTTAATTTGCTCGGTGCTTATACCCGGAGCGCGTTCTAATAAACGGAAACCGCCTTCTTTTGCAATTTCAAAAACACCAAACTCGGTAACAATTTTCTTTACGCATTTTACACCGGTTAAAGGCAATGAGCATTTTGGCAATAACTTAGATTCTCCGGCTTTGTTTACATGTTGCATGGCAACAATAATATTGTTGGCCGATGCTACTAAATCCATAGCGCCACCCATGCCCTTTACCATTTTACCCGGAATTTTCCAGTTAGCAATATCACCATGCTCGCTTACTTCCATAGCACCTAAAATAGTTAGGTTTACTTTTTGCGCGCGTATCATTCCAAAACTCATGGCACTATCAAATATACTGGCACCTTTAAGCAGAGTAACAGTTTGTTTACCGGCGTTAATTAAATCGGCATCTTCTTCGCCTTCAAACGGAAAAGGGCCCATGCCTAAAATGCCATTTTCACTTTGCATTTCAACACTCATGCCGGCAGGAATGTAATTGGCCACCAAAGTAGGAATGCCAATTCCTAGGTTAACAAACATTCCGTCTTTTACTTCAAGGGCTATGCGTTTTGCTATTCCGTTTTTATCAAGCATGGTAATTTTTTTATACGGTGTAAAAATAACAAACCTTATGGCTTTATTAAAATTTTAATACAACAGTTTTGTGAAGGTTGAGATTGCTTTGTGATAACACAAAACTATTAGCGCATAATAACCATTTTGCCCAGGCCTTTTTTAAAGAACTCGTCGGCAGATGTGTTCATATGCTCCATTTCGTTACCATTAAGGCGGGTAACTATGTGGTAAAAATAAACGCCGTTGGCAAGTTTGCCTCCATATTGGTCGGTGCCATCCCAGGCGTATTCGGTAATGTTGCGACCAATGTGTATATAGCCTAATTCCTCGCGCGTAATTTCTTTTACCACTTTGCCGGTAATGGTCATTATTTGTATTTTAAATGTTTGCGGCACCTCGTTACCCGTTATGGTAAATACAAATTTGGTTGATGTGCTAAATGGGTTAGGGTAGTTAAGTACTTCGGTAATCATAGGTTTGTTTATAACCTCGTACTGTATTTTGTAATCGCTTTGTCCGCTAACATTACCGCTACGGTCGGTTGCTTTAATATCAAGTGTATACAAACCATCTTGTGTAAGGGTAGGTTTATAATTTATTTTAAAGGAGTTGTTGGGCAGCACGGCTTTTGTATACTGTATTTGCGGGTTATTAAAATAAATGCGCTGCTGGCTTGATGAATTGGCTGTTGTAACGTACACGGCAAAGTTGCCGGTATCGTTTAGGGCCAGGAATTTATTTTCATCCTTAAGTGCAATTAAAATATCGGGCTTAGATGAAACAATATCGCCGTTAAGTATATGGGTGCCATCAAAGGTTACATCTAATATGGGGTTTATTTTATCTTTATTTACCGTAAAAGCAATTTGTGCGGTGTTGTTAAAATGATACTGTTCTAACCGGTGTTTTTTATTATTTATGGGGTTTACATCTACCCATAAAATATTGTTGCCGCCAAAACTAATGTTGTTTACAGGGGCGGTGTTTATAGTAATAGTGTCATACAAAACAGAATCGGGTAAAAAAGGCTTGCGTTTCATTTGAAAGATTGGCGAGTGCATGTTGCGGCCGGCATCTTCTATCGAGTAGCTAATTAAAAGACTATCGGTAAAGGCAAAATCGCTTATATTTTTAATGGGTAAACGCAGCTGAAAATTTTCGCCTTCGCTAACCGGGTTTTTTACTACAGCATAACCACCCGATGGAAATAAAGCGGCTTCGGGCACGGGGTCAAAAATTACCTGCCAGCGTTTTAGCTGTGGTGGGGTGTGGTAGGCAGTATCCGCCTCGTAGGCTATTAGTTGTAAGTACGGAAATTTTTTGCCACTAGCATAATGACTAAGGTCTACTACATCTAAAGAATCGTTTTTAAAATTTGTCAAGG
>Ga0209622_1000051_pt1 | contig 12487 bp, 9 predicted proteins | sample TexAe_OM3H0_M2_FD_187943 | JGI IMG/M metagenome (GOLD analysis project Ga0209622, IMG submission 187943) | Forest soil microbial communities from Davy Crockett National Forest, Groveton, Texas, USA - Texas A ecozone_OM3H0_M2 (SPAdes) (version 2) | ecosystem: Environmental > Terrestrial > Soil >...
TAGCCACAAATTTTAAAATTCTGCGAAAAATAAAAAATGTTTCGCAAGAAGTAGCCGCAGATGAACTTAACATTCCGCGCTCTAGATTTGCATCGTATGAAGAGGGTAGAGCAGAACCCCCTTATGCTATGCTGGTAAAAATTGCCAACTATTATCAAGTATCAATTGATGCTTTATTGCGTGGAGATTTTTCAAAAACAGATCCTGATAATTTATTAAAGATTGGTAAGAACCGTTTTTTGTTTCCTATACTAGTTGACCGTCAGGGGAATGATTATATAGAAGTAGTTCCGTTACGAGCTTCAGCTGGATATTTGAATGGTTATGCCGACCCTGAGTTTATAGAAAATTTACCTATAATGACTTTGCCTTTTTCGGTATCGGGCAAACACCGTTCGTTTCCTATTAAAGGAGACTCTATGCCACCTGCTAATTCAGGAGATTTTGTGGTAGGTAAATTTGTTGAAACATTAGCCGAGATTAAAGATGGTAAAACGTATGTGCTACTTACTAAAGATGAAGGCATTGTTTATAAACGTATCTACTCAAAAGTGTTTAGAGGGGCCGGTTATTTAGAGTTACATTCTGATAACCCGCAATACCAGCCTTATAAAGTAAAACCTAAAGATATTTTAGAGGTGTGGGAATATGTTTGTCTGCTAAGAACTAAAGATGTTAAGCCTGATGAAATTAATGTAGATAGCATGATTGGCTTTTTACGGCAAATGAAAGTAGAGGTTAAAAAAGAAACGAATGACTAAGCTAAAATAAGCTTAGCACGTAATGCAAATACTTTAGTATTTATTTCAGTTAGTATTTCATCGCTCATAGTAGTGTTATCAGCAATTTTTTGGTAGCTAACTAATAAATCTTTTAATCCATCTAAAACAAAGGCACCATCGCCTGTAACTTTTGCATTTTCAAGTAAAGTAATTAAATCACTAAGCGATTTTTTTTGCTGGCTCATTTTTTGAATCAACTTTTTAGTTTTTGCTTGCTCGGCAACTTTACCTGATAAATATAGGCCTTCAATCCATCCTCCGGCAACCATTAATGATGATGTGCCCGGACGTTGGTTTTCTCTTAAAAACTCATCGGCCTTAGAAAATGATTTTGATACGATTGATAACAATGAATCTTTATTCTCTTTATTGTCTTGTAAACGCTCACCCGTTTTTTCATCAAAAGCGCCTGTAATGCCTAAACTGCGACATAATGAGTTTACACATTTTAAGTATAACATACTTTCTTGTGCCTGCTCATATACGTTAGTATAAACCATATCAGCACCATACAAACCAAGATTGATAGCTTTAAAATTATCGGAAGTATATTTAGATAAATTATCAGGATTATTTAATAAAGTTGCATCGTAATCTAAGTTAGTTTGCGCAATAAGACTAGATAATTCTTCAGGGCCCGGTATAGAGGTAAATACATTTTGAGCGTTAATTTTTTGTTGCTCAATTACCTGCGTTGTTTCGTTTGAATCAGCCAGTGTTTCTTCATCATTGTTTTTATTTGACGAGCAGGCAAAAAACAATGTACTTGTAACGGTTATTATAAAAAAACTTCTAAAATTCATACCCCACAAATATAATAAGAAAGATATAAGTTTTGATTATTTTTTTAGACCAAATCACACCATAAAATACTTACTTTTGCCTCACATTAAAACATAAAACTATGTCGCATAATTTATTACAAGGTAAACGAGGGATAATTTCAGGGGCTTTAGACGAAAATTCATTAGCCTGGAAAACAGCCGTAAAAGCCCACCAACAGGGGGCTAAAATTGTTTTAACTAATGCACCTATAGCTATGCGCATGGGCGAAATAAAGAAACTGGCTGAACAAACAGGCAGCGAAATTATTCCGGCTGATGCTACTAACATGGATGAACTAACCAACCTTTTTAGCAAATCACAAGAAATTATGGGCGGTAAAATAGATTTTGTGTTACATGCTATTGGCATGAGTACTAACATCCGTAAAAATATTGCTTATCCAGAATTGAATTATGATTTTTATAATAAAACCTTAGATGTATCTGCGCTTTCATTACACCGTATGTTAAATGTGGCGTATAAAATGGATGCTATGAGCGAGTGGGGTAGTGTAGTGGCTTTATCATATATAGCGGCACAACGTACTTTTTCTTTTTATACTGATATGGCCGATGCAAAGGCTTTACTAGAATCTATTGTGCGCAGTTTTGGTTATCATTATGGAAAATATCGTAAAGTACGTGTAAACAGTATATCTCAATCACCAACTAAAACAACTGCCGGTGGCGGTATAAAAGGTTTTGGTGATTTTTATGATTTTGCCGAATTAAATTCTCCTTTAGGAAATGCCAGCGCAGAGGCTTGTGCCGATTATTGTGTTTCGCTGTTTAGCGATTATACTAAAATGGTTACCATGCAAAATCTGTTTCACGATGGTGGTTATTCATTTACCGGTATGACTGATGATTTAATGAAAGCTTTTGCTAAAGAGTAATTAGCTTCTAAGAATTTCTTACTTTAATTTAGTGCTGTACTACAATTCTTTTGGTTGCAAATGTTTGTTGTTGTTTATCTTTTAAGGTAATAAAGTAAACTCCACTTTGCAGATTACTTAAATCAACATTTGTTTTATCTGATATTTGCTTGTAAACAATTTCCCCCAAGGCATTATATATAAATACAGACCCAAGCTCCTTATCAGTTTGTATTGTAATATTTGTATTTGAAGGATTTGGATAAACAGATACTTGGTTGTTTGTATTTACTATCTGATTAATATTTGTAGTACTGGAGCCTTTTAGAATTATAGCTGTAGTTGATAAAGCAGGTAAAGAAATACTTAGTGAATTTGATGTTACAGTAGCAGTACTTGTTTGCAAAGCATTATTGCTATGTGATACAAAAGTTTCGGTAGAGGGAAGGTTTTTTAGTTGGAGGGTGGTATATGTTCCGTTTGGAATAGAGAAATTTGAAAGTGAAATATTAGTGGTATGAGATGATGTCAAGTTTCTGTTTACTAGTATAATGGTTACAGAATCATTTGCAGTATTTATGGATGAATAAGCAGAAATATCATTTTCGTTAGAAGAAATTGATTGAATCCGATTGTTTTTTGCATATCGACTATATAAATGCATAACTTCCCACATACCAATGTTCCATGTCCAAGGTGAAAAAAATTCAACACCATTATCGGCAAAGGTGCCTAGTGTAGAAGCGTAAGCATTAGCTACTATGTTAGGGGTTGTACTATTTATTGCATATTCTGAAACACCACAAGTAACACCATGGTTAGCGCCCATATATTGATTAAGCCAATTATTAACTCGTCCAAAGATATATTCTTTAGTTATACTATTATCCCAACCTGATGGACTGGTTGTTTTTACACCATTTGCACCAGGATAACTGTATGAAGTATCAAAATAGACACGATGCCCCTGAACAATATCAGTATTGTTACTTTCGTTTGGGTAACTATGTATATCAATTACATCAAGTAATCTGATACCAGAAGCAGTTTGTTCTTCGGCACAACGTTTAATAAAAAACTCAAGCCAGTTATAGCTTTGTCCGCTAACAGTTATTTTGCTGTTGTTCCAGTTATACCACTGCCATTCTGATTCTGGTACTGGTCCGGTTAATTTTATATTTGGAAATTTAACTCTTGCTTTTTTTGCCACTGCAAAATATAGTTGCATAAAATTTTCGGCAGTTGGTAGGTTACGCATTACATCATCATGTGTGGCATCCCACCCATCGGGTTCGTTGTCCATGCTCCAATAAATTTTGTTTGTATTAGTGTATCCTAAACTTCCGCTTCCAAACCAATGACTAAGTATATTGGTGGTAGAATCGGCTGTCCAATTTTCCAAATATAAGGTTGTATCTCCGTTTGTTGTTGCGGCACAACCACCGCTTCCATTCGGGACTCCACCACCTGCTAAATTCTGGCAAGTTCCGCTCCACCAGTTAGACCCATTATAAGCGTAATCATTAAAATTGTTATTTAAGTTAGATGCAGAGTATCCTATTAATTGAAAAGCCCACATGCCTTGTGTATTAGGCATACTATCTTGTAAAGTTTTTGCTGCGTAATCCCAATCATGATTATAATTATTATTATACCAATCGGGATGCGACGATATTTTTTTTCTCCAGTTATATTTAGTAGCATTATTGCCACCATTTTCGCGGGTGTAACGTAAGCCTGCGTCGCGCATTAATTTCCAGGTAGCTGTTGGTGTTGGATTATTTGGGTCATCGGAAATACTATTGTTTCTGCCATATATATAAGGGGAAATGGCTTTTCTGCCCGCAGCGGCATCTACCTGTATATTTACGGCTTGCGAAAAACCAAACTGACTAATTACTATAATTAGCAGGCTTATATATATGTATTTATTTTTCATGACTTTTATATTATATAACAAATGTAGAATAATATTTTTGTGAGCCTAGGCCTGCTTTCTTTTATTAAATTTACTCTTTTAAAAGTATAAATGCAATTATTAAATAATGATATAGTTTCTGAATTCATTTTTCAAACCTCGCGAAGTAGGGGTAAAGGTGGGCAGCATGTAAACACTACCGAAAGTAAAGTTGAATTTGCCTTTCATGTAGCATCATCTAAGTTTTTGACTGAGGAGCAAAAGCATTTAATTACTCAGAAATTAAAAAATAAAATTGACGGAAACGGTTTTTTGCATTTGTACGAGAGCACCGATAGGTCTCAGCATGCTAATAAAGATAAACTCATAAAAAAAGCATTGAAACTTTTAGCGGCTGCTATGGTTAAACCTAAAAAACGAGTACCGACCAAAGTAAGTAAAGCTGCCAAGCGTAAAAGGGTAGATGCCAAAAAGCATAAAGGCAAAATAAAAAGTACCCGTAATAAAAAAATTGATTTTTAAAGCCCTTTTATCAATTCTTCAAAATAATCAAATGCATAAAGTAGGCGAGAGCCGTACCAACTAAACATTTCACCATCTACTAAAATAATTCTTGTGCTTGGTAAATGCAATTGTAATTCTTGTATATGTTTTTCTTTAAATGGATATGGCTCTGAAGAAAGAAAAACAAAATCAAGATTTTTCTTTTTCAAATCTTCTATTTCTATTTCAGGATATCTATTTTTATGGTTTCCAAACACATTTGTAAAACCACATTCATGCAACATGTTAGTTATAAAAGTAGCTGAACCCGCTGCCATATAAGGGTTTTTCCAAATAAGATAGGCAACTCTTTTTTTAGTTTTTTCCTCTGAATTTTTGGCTTTAAAAAGATTGTATCTCTCTTTAATATTACTTACAAGTTCTTCCGATTTATTTTTTCTATCTGTTATAAGGCCAACCTGTTTAATCATTTGTAAGGCATCATTTACATTATATATATCACTTATATATACTGGATAATGTTTGCATAATTCTTCAATTTGTTCTTGTTGGTTTTCTTCTTTATTGGCAATAATTAAATCAGGTTTAAGTTTTAGTATCTCTTCAAACTTAACTGTTTTTGTGCCTCCAATTCTTTTTACCGATTGAAACATTTCGCTTGGGTGCACACAAAATTTAGTTATACCAACTAACTCTTTTTGCAAACCCAAATACCATAATAATTCACTTTGAGACGGTACAAGTGAGATTATTCTCTTAGGGGGAAAGTTAAATTCTATTGTTCGGTTTAATTGGTCTGTTATGGTCATTTTATAAGCGCAAATTTCGTCAATTAAATTAATACATTTATCGCCATTATGACAGATTCCCGAAAAGCCCATTTATCTTTATTAGCCGCTCAGGTAATTTACGCGCTTAATTATAGCATAGCAAAAGATTTAATGCCAAATTTTATTGGTCCGGCAGGTTTGGTAGTTATGCGTGTAAGCGGCGCTTGTTTTTTATTCTGGACGCTTTCTTTTTTTTCTGAGAAAGAAAAAGTGCAAAAGCCCCATCTTATAAAATTTATGATACTGGCTGTTTTTGGGGTGGCCTGTAATCAACTTTGTTTTATTTATGGGCTGCATTTATCGCGTCCTATAAACTCAGCTATTATAATGACTATAAACCCCATTGTAGTTACTATATTTACCATACTTATTTTAAAGGAGCGATTTTCTATATATAAGATAATTGGCCTAGCTTTAGGAATAAGTGGCGCACTTACGCTTTTATTAAGTAGCGGCAGGTCATTTCAAATAAACAGCCAAACTGCCTCAGGAGATATTTTAACGCTAATTAACGCCTGTTCTTGGGCGGTATTTGTGGTAATGGCTAAACCCTATATGCAACAGTATAAAACAGTAACCGTTATGAAATGGATTTTCTTCTTTGGGTTCTTTTTAGTGTTGCCCTTTGGCTTGGATGATATGAGTAAAGTTGATTTTGGTACCTTTACCTTTCACGCCTGGTTTGCCATTTTATTTGTCATTATTGGTACCACCTTTTTAGCTTACCTTTTAAATACGTACGCCTTAAAAGCCCTAAGTGCTTCAACCGTAAGCGCCTACATTTATTTACAGCCTTTTTTGGCTATTACATTTGCTTTGTTGTTAAAAAAAGACGAACTTAGTATGATGAAGGTGATGGCAGGAAGCCTTATAATTATGGGGGTTTATTTAGTAGGAAAAAAGATTAAAAACAAAACTACCTAACCTCTATAATGAAAAAAAACGAAACCAAAAAATTTTTTTTGCCTAAAAACAGGAAGAAGAAAAAATAACAAAAACAAGTACTAATAAATTTTTTTTTACTGAATTTTTAGTATTTATTTGTTTGCTAGTTTGTAAAGAGCGTATATTTTTGCAAACATGTTAATGTGAATAAACTATTATCAAATTATATATACACTATTAATAAATGAAATTAAGTATGGAGAAGAAAACAGCAGAATCTGTTTGGAACAATTGCCTCAGTGTTATAAAAGACAACGTGAACCCGCAAAATTTTAAAACATGGTTTGAACCTATTAAAGCCATTAAGCTGCAAGAAAAAGTTTTGACCATACAAGTACCCTCTCAGTTTTTTTATGATTGGTTAGAAGAACATTATATTACATTACTTAAAAAAGTTACCCGTAAAGAACTTGGTGCTGATGGACGCATTGAGTATAATATTGTTTTAGAAAACTCATCTAAAGGCGAAAGACCTCTTACTATAAAAGTTCCTTCTTTATCTAAAGATTTAAAAAACTCTCCGGTATCTATGCCAATAGATATCAGTAGCAATCCTATCAGAAACCCATTCATTATTCCGGGTTTAAAAAAGGTTGTTGTAGAATCTCAATTAAATTCTAAATATTCTTTTGATAATTTTATTGAGGGAGATTGTAACCGTTTAGCTCGTTCGGCTGCTTTTGCAGTTGCACAAAAACCGGGCGGCACTGCCTTTAACCCATTATTGATTTACGGAACTAACGGCGTTGGAAAAACTCACTTAGCGCAGGCTATTGGTATAGAGTGTAAAAACAACTTCCCTAACAAAACAGTATTATACGTTCAGTCAGAAATATTCTCTCGTCAGTTTGTAGACGCTATTAAAAATAATGCTCAAAACGATTTCGTTAATTTTTATCAGATGATTGATGTACTGATAATTGACGATGTTCAGTTTTTAGCTAACAAAGAAAAAACACAAGATGTTTTCTTCCATGTATTTAATCATTTACACCAAAGCGGTAAACAAGTTATCTTAACTTCTGATAGACCTCCGGTTGATTTACAAGGCATTGAGCAACGTTTATTGTCTCGTTTTAAATGGGGTCTTTCAGCTGATTTGCAACCACCGGCATTAGAAACCCGTATAGCTATCTTAGAAAAGAAGGTTTATACAGAAGGAATTGATTTGCCAAAAGAGGTTGTGGAGTATTTAGCTTATAGCATTACAAGCAACGTACGTGAGTTAGAAGGTGCATTAACTTCGTTATTGGCACAATCTACACTTAATAAAAAACTAATTACGCTTGACCTTGCCAAACAAATGATTGACAAGTTTGTGAAAACAACGGCTCGCGAAGTTTCTATTGACTACATACAAAAAGTAGTTTGTGATTATTTTGACTTGCCAATTGATACCATGAAATCTAAAACTCGTAAACGCGAGGTTGTTCAGGCACGTCAAATTGCTATGTATTTTTCTAAGAGTATGACTAAGTCATCTTTAGCAACGATTGGAATGCATTGTGGCGGAAAAGATCATGCAACTGTTCTCCATGCTTGTCGCACGGTAAACAATTTAATGGATACCGATAAGCGTTTCCGTTTGTATATAGATGAATTAGAGAAGAAAATAAGCCTTCCATAGATATTATATTTTTGATACTAAGCCCCATCTTTTTTTTAGAGGTGGGGCTTTTTTATTATATTAGCTGAACCAAAAAACATATATGCAAAAAAAACTTTCTACTATTTGCTTAATTGTTATAACAATTAACATAAATGCTCAGGTAATTAATAAACCGGTTAAACAAAAAAGAACAGACCTCACTAATACAGAAAAGGGCAATCAGAATAACTCTTATAATAACCAAAACAACTCTAACAATAATCAAAATAACCCCTATAATACAGAAAAAAAACCGGTAGACTTTAAGCGTAGTTTAATTCAGGTAAATATTTTCGAATTTGTATTTACTAATGTAGCAGTGTCGTATGAAATTTTTAGTAAAAATGGTAAAAGCGGCTTTCATATACCGTTTACATTTGGCATAGGAGGAAAACCTGACAATAATCCATATCCGGGTAATAATAGTGGTTTATTTATCGTATCTCAAAATCGCATTTTCGAATCCGGCTTGCATTATCATTATTATTTTGTTGGACAGAGAAAGGCTTCTCCTTTTATGGGAGTTGGACTTAATATAGGTGCATTTAATTACTGGGGACCATGGCAGTATAGCAACACTTATCCTTATAACCCAGTGCCGGGTGATAAACAAGTTGGTACAAATTATGCGGGTTCTTTATTCGGTGGTATTTTAATTAATCCTAATGAAACTATTACCTTTAGTTTTAAAACCGGCTTAGGTTTTATGGGACGTTCTACAAATATTAGTACAACCAACTACCAAGATTATACTCGTCCTTACGGACTTTTAGAAATTAACCTTGGGTTTAAATTTTAATTGGTAAAGCTCTTTTTCCAATAATTATAATTTGCTTTTTGCTGGGCAGAACTATTCTCTTGCTTAACAAGTTTATAGGTGTAGAAAAAATCTCCTTCAGTTTTTAAATCAATAGGAATTTCTTTTAAGCAATTACTGCTATTTACTGTAAGTACACAAGCACCTTCTTTTTGATGAAAATAATTGAGCCAAGGATTTAAATCATTTTTAAGCATAAAACCATTTATGGCAATAATTTCATCATTAATAGAAATATCAGCTTTCCATGCAGGAGAGTATGGCGCAACCATACTTACTTTTTTGTGATGGGTTACTTCAGCAGCTTTTAAACCTAAATATCTTTCGTAAAATGTAAGTGCATGATGCTTATGTAATTCTATTCCTATATAACCTGCACACTCATGTAACATGGGTTCATAAGCTTCTATGCCATAAACATATTTGGTGAAAAAAGCTTGTAAATCTTTACCCGCAGCAGCAGAACAAGCATCTGTAAAATCCTGTTCGGTATAACCTTTTTGTTTTTTATAAAAGTTATCGTACAAATTTTTCATTACAGTTTGTAATGTACTTTTGTTTGATGAATGTTTCATAATTAAAACGTCCAGCATAAAAGCAATCATACAACCTTCATCATAAATGTTTGTTTTTCGGTATGGGGCACCAGGCGTGTAACCATCTAACCAATTATCAAAACTGCTGTCGCCCACCGAAAGATTGTACCTGCCAAAACTATGCAGGTGCTTGGTCAAACGCTCTTCAAACGCTTTAAAATAAACATCTTCAGTAAAGATATTTGAAGTAAACAATAATTTATCGCCATAATAGGTGGTTATACCTTCATACACAAAACCAGTGCGGGCGTAGTTCTCTTTGGTATAATCATAAGGGAACATTTCAGCCGGACGAATAGTTTTTATATTCCATGTATGAAACAGTTCGTGGCAGCATAAACCCAAAAACTCATTATAAATCTCATTATGCATTAAGTAATAACTTGGCCCAAATGCTATAACCGTATTTTTTGTATGCTCAACCCCATGATGGAACTTTTGTGGCATCATTTGAATTAGGAAATGATATTCGGTAAAATGTACACCATTAAAAAAAGCAATTTGCTCGGCAATAAATTTTGAAAAATCAGTTTTTAATTTTTCTCTATCAGGATTACACTCCCCATTAAAATGCAGGTAAAAATTAACGCCTTTTACAGTGGCTAAAATAGTTTTAATGTTTGGTGCGGCTATGAAGGGAGAATCAGCTAACTCATCAAAATTATCTGCAGTAAGTGTCTTGTTTTCCCTTTTTAAAGAGGTGGCAATGATATAAGTATCCGGAATTTCTAAAGTAACTGTATGTTTCTCCTGCATTTTATCCGGTACATACATCAGGCAATTACAAGGGTTAACATACAATTGGTTTTCATCAACGTAAGTAGAGCCTGCATTTAATTCAGCAGCGTAATAGCTATAGGTAACCTTAACTTGCTTGCTGCCCTGTGTATTTATTTGCCAGCAATCTTTAGTTGTTTTTTTAAATGATAGCACACTATTGTTCTCACCAAAAGCATCCAGTTTTTTTATGTTTTTAGCAAAATTACCAAGCTCGTATCTGCCGGGGCGCCAAGCAGGTAACTGAAGCGTTAATGAATCTGTATCAATGTTATCAATTACTAAATCGATATACAAATAATGTGAAGACTGACTTTTAATATGTAATTTATAGTGCATGTTGTCTAGTTAAGTGATGCAAAATTAATATTTAATTTATCGTTATTTACTAATAATAAGTTTACTGGTGTAAACCTTATCTGCATTTTTTAGCTGTATAAAGTAAGTTCCGCAAGCAAGGTTTTGAAGATTTAATTGTTTAGTAAACTCTGTGTTTGAGTTTTCTTCTTGCGCTATATAAACAAGCTCACCTAAAATATTGGTTATGCTTATATTTACTTTATCTACATTGGTGTTGGCTAAGGCAATTGTAAACATACCGTTGGTTGGGTTAGGATAAATAGTTAAACCTTCGTTTTTAATTTTTAATTCGTTTACACTTGTTGTTACTGTATTTGTGCCAACCATCATGCCATTACCAAAAGAGCTTACCCAGATTTCATGATTATTATACGGATTATAAGTTACACGAACCGGACCCGCAAATGGATATGAACTTACTTGGGTAAAGGTTGGTGATGCTGATGCCGCATTATTGCTATACCAAAGGCCTCTTGTTTCGGTAGTATAATATAACTCATTGGCATTGGTTGGATTTATTGTAACCGAATTTACTCTAAATGAGTTTGAAATTTGTGTCCACGATACACCTTTGTTTGTTGTTTTATACACACCACCTGTTCCGGTAGGTACATTAGCCCAACCACCAAACACTGCCGCGTACCAAGTACTTTCAGTTGCATCGTTTGGGTCAACAATAACATCTTTTGTCCAGTAATGCATGCCTACAGCACTTCTATCATTCCAACTGGCGGTAACTATATCGTAAAAATAAACTCCCGAACTATCTGTAAAATTAGTGCTAGAAGTTGGTTTGCGTGCACAGAAACTTGCTACTAAACTTCCGTTACTTAATACATTAATATTAAATGGATGACCATTGCTGCGAGGAGGTGCAGGTATTTTAGTCCAGGTGGCTGATGCACCCAAGCTTAAATTATTAGTTACATATATACCACCTGTATTTGTACTACTATTTAAAACGCTTGCATACATGCGGTTTGCATTGCTTGGATCTAAGGCCACCCAAACCACAGGGTGAGAAAAATTGTGCATTAAAGAGAAAGAAGTTCCTCCATTGGTAGAGAAATAAATAGCACCTGTGCCGCCATTAATCTGCGAATCGTAAATGCGTGTGCTTTGAAACATATCATGTACGGTAGAAGTAGCTGCGTACATGTTTCCTGTACTACTTTGTTTAACTATTCTATAGGTGCTGTTTTGCGAAAGCCCCGGAATAAATTTCCAGCTTTGCCCTTTGTCGGCACTGGTTACACCTGTAATATCTGAAAAGCCTGAAAAAATATGCATTGAGTCTGTCCACATAACTTGCCAATTGGTAGTATTTTCTAATCCGGCACTGTGATATGATTTTCCGGTAGGAGTGGCTGCGTTAGCAGGATTTTGATCGGCAGTTGATAAATATTGTTGATGCCAGCTTGCACCTGCATCGGTAGTTGAGTGTACAAAACCATAATCGCCGACTGTAACTAGTTTAGAACTGTTAGGGCAAACTTGAAAACCAAAAAATGCTTCAGCATAACTCCATTGGTGGTCGCCACTTTGTCCGCACCAACCAGTTGTTATGTTTTGATTATTGGTTGTATTAAAAACATAAACCCAATTAGTTGT
>Ga0209622_1000052_pt1 | contig 12369 bp, 12 predicted proteins | sample TexAe_OM3H0_M2_FD_187943 | JGI IMG/M metagenome (GOLD analysis project Ga0209622, IMG submission 187943) | Forest soil microbial communities from Davy Crockett National Forest, Groveton, Texas, USA - Texas A ecozone_OM3H0_M2 (SPAdes) (version 2) | ecosystem: Environmental > Terrestrial > Soil >...
CAAAAACCAATAGATGAAGTAAAAAACGATATGTTAAAAGAAATTCCGATGAAACGTTTTGCCGAAGCTGCTGAAATTGCTAATGCGGTGGCATTTTTGGCAAGTCCTGCGGCAGCTTACATTAATGGCATTAATTTGCCGGTTGATGGCGGACGAACAGCTTGTTTATAATTGGTAATTTGGGGTGTTTACATTAACTCCTATCTTTGTTTGATATTTAAATTATGGAAAACCTTTCTGTTACACTTATTCAAACATCATTAGTCTGGGAAAATACAGAAGATAACATAACCAACTTTGATAAGCTGGTTAATTCCATTCAAAAAACAGATGTTATTGTTTTACCCGAAATGTTTACTACGGGCTTTACTATGCAACCAGCAAAAAATGCTGAGCCTGTTAACGGTAAAGGTTTACAGTGGATGAAACAAAAGGCTTCAGAAAAAAATTGCATCATTACCGGGAGTATTTGTGTGGAAGAAAATAAGAAATTCTATAACCGTTTGTATTGGGTTGAGCCGACAAAACAACAACAGTATAATAAACGGCATTTGTTCCGTATGGGCACCGAAGACCAGCACTATATTATGGGTGCTGAAAAAATTATTCCTACTATAAAAGGGTGGAAAATTTTACCCTTAGTATGTTATGATTTACGTTTTCCAGTTTGGAGCAGAAATAAATGGCAGCAAAAAAATAATGAGTTAGTTGCAGATTATGATGTGCTAGTTTATGTTGCCAATTGGCCTGAAGTTCGCAGCTATCCTTGGAAACAATTATTAATTGCACGTGCTATCGAAAACCAATGTTATGTTGTGGGCGTTAACCGAGTTGGGGTTGATGGAAATGGGTTTACTCATACAGGAGACAGTGTTGTAATTAATCCATTAGGACAAATAATTAGTCACACCAAAGCAAACGAAGAAAGTACTGAAACTGTTTTATTAGATTATACGTTTTTAGCTGAACTTAGAAAAAAATTTCCGGTTGGTTTAGATGCCGATAATTTTGAAATTAATTAAATAAAAATCTCATGAAAATATTTATTGGCAGCGATCACGCCGGTTTTACATTAAAAGAAAAAATCAGAAAATATCTAGCTGAAAAAAAGTACGAAGTAATTGACTGTGGTTGCTATAGTGAAGAACGTGCCGATTACCCTGATTACGCACACAAAGTTGCAGAAAGTGTTTTAGCAGATAAAACCACCTTAGGTATTTTGCTTTGTGGAAGTGGGAATGGAATAAATATTACAGCCAATAAACACAATGGCATTCGTTCAGCGCTTTGTTGGATGCCCGAAATTGCCAGTATGGCAAGGCAACACAATAATGCCAATATTATGGCGTTACCCGCTAGGTATATAGCCGATGATGTTACTTTTGCTTGTGTAGATGCTTTTTTAAGTGTCAGTTTTGAGGGTGGTCGCCATCAGGACCGCATAAACAAAATAGAAGTATGTTAAGAGGTATGTTAAAAAACTTTGCATAACTAATAAATCGTGGCATCTTAATTGCTGTATATTCGTTGCATAAAAACAATCACATGCTAACTATGACAACCCTTGAAAACGTTTTAACAGATTTAGAAAACAAAGTTTTAACTATTACTGTTAACCGTCCCGATAAATTAAATGCACTTAATGCAAAAACAATTGAGGAACTTCACGAAACCTTAATTGAGGCAGAAAATAATAAAGAAATTCGTGCTGTTATTTTAACCGGTTCAGGTACAAAATCGTTTGTAGCAGGTGCCGATATTGCTGAGTTTGCTAATTACAATATCGAACAAGGTAAAATGCTAAGCGCAACAGGTCATTTTAAACTGTTTAATTTTATTGAAAACTACTCTAAACCAATTATTGCAGCCGTTAATGGTTTTGCATTGGGCGGTGGATTAGAGCTTGCTATGGCTTGTCACATGCGTGTTGCCAGCGATAATGCTAAAATGGGTTTACCAGAAACATCGTTAGGGGTTATACCAGGTTATGGCGGAACACAACGTTTAGCACAGCTTGTAGGTAAAGGTAAAGCCTTTGAAATGATTACAACCGCTGATATGATTAATGCGCAGGATGCTTATAAATGGGGCTTAGTAAACTATGTTGTAACACCTGAAGAATTACTTAATAAGTGCAAAGAAATTGCAGCCAAAATAACCAGCCGATCACCAGTAGCCGTTAAAACAGCCATTAAAGTAATTAATGCCGGTTTTAACAACAAATATAATGGTTATGATGTTGAAATAGAGGAGTTTGGTAAAATGTTTGGCACCGCCGATTTTAAAGAAGGTGTAAAAGCATTTTTAGAAAAACGCAAACCAACATTTAATGGCAATTAAAAAAGGCATTAGCTATTATTGCCTACTAATTTTTTGCTGTTTTTTACTAACTAACTGTTACTTTAAAAAAGAAATTAAACCTCCTGTTAATTTAATTGGTGCGGACAGCATGGAGCTTATACTTACCAACTTAACTATTGCCGAAGCAGCTTTAAATAATGGTGTTCCGAACGATACGCTAAAGAAGATAAACATTTTGGCAACTTACAATATTAGTGTTCCTAGGTTTGATTCCAGCTTTAACTACTACACCCAAAATCCAAAAAAACTAAAGGAAATCTATGCTAAGGTTTTAGAGGATTTAAACAAGAAATAAGCCCCAAACGCTAGCTTATTTTCCTTCAAAATTTAGTACCTTTGGGCTTCTTTAAAAGCCAATTTAATTATGGATAAATTTTCATACGTGGGTACTAGTGATGTTAATGCGATAGAGGGACTTTTTCAGCAGTATTTAAAAGACCCTAATAGTGTTGATGCATCTTGGAGAGATTTTTTTAAAGGTTTTGAGTTTGCCCAAACCTCATACAGCGAAAAAGGTGGTGTCATTCCCGAAAATGTTAGCAAAGAATTTAAAGTAATTAATTTAATAAATGGGTACCGCCAACGCGGGCATTTATTTACCAAAACTAACCCCGTTAGAGAACGTAGACAATATACACCAACCTTAGATTTAGAAAATTTTGGGTTGGCAGTTGCAGATCTAGAGACTGTTTTTCAAGCAGGTAGCGAAATTGGTATCGGTTCTGCTAAACTAAAAGATATCATTGTTCATCTCGAGTTGACTTATTGCCAAAGTATTGGAGTAGAGTATTTATTTATGCGCGAGCCCAAAGTAGTAAAATGGCTCCAGGAGCGTATGGAGAAAAGTAAAAACACACCTTCATTCAGTAACACAGAAAAGAAAAGCATTTTAAACAAACTTACCCAAGCCGTTGTTTTCGAAAATTATTTAGCCACAAAATTTGTAGGTCAAAAACGTTTTTCGTTAGAAGGTGGCGAGGCTCTAATTCCGGCCATGAACAGCCTTATGGAACATGGTGTTGAATTAGGGATACAAGATTATGTTATTGGTATGCCGCACCGCGGACGCTTAAATGTGCTAACCAATATCATGAACAAAACATATAAAGATGTTTTTACCGAGTTTGAAGGAAGACCAAGTGAAGATAGTTTGTTTGATGGCGATGTAAAATATCACATGGGTTATTCATCAGACCAAATAAGTGATACCGGAAAAAAAGTACACGTAAGCTTAACTCCAAACCCTTCGCACTTAGAAACGGTAAATCCTGTTGTTGAAGGGATTGCGCGTGCAAAAATTGACAATTTGTATAACGGCGATAACAGCAAAGTTTGTCCTATTTTATTACATGGTGATGCTGCTATGGCCGGACAAGGCATTGTGTATGAAGTAATACAAATGAGCTTGCTTGATGGTTACAAAACCGGGGGTACTGTTCACTTTATTGTAAACAATCAGGTTGGGTTTACAACTAATTTTATTGATGGGCGCTCTTCTACTTATTGTACCGATGTGGCAAAAGTTGTTTTATCACCTGTGTTTCACGTAAATGGCGATGATATAGAAGCGGTTTGTTTTGTTGCTCAATTAGCAATGGATTTCCGCCAAACTTTCCACCGTGATGTTTTTGTTGATATTTTATGTTACAGAAAATACGGACACAACGAAGGTGATGAGCCTCGCTTTACACAGCCCTTGCTTTATAAAATTATTGCAGCACACCCTAATCCAAAAGATATCTACGTAAAAAAATTACAGGATGACGGCAGCCCTTTAGCAGAAGAGGCTAAAGAAATAGAGCAAAAATTTAAAGCCGAGTTAGATATAAATTTAGATGAAGCTAAAAAAACAGAAAAAGCTAAAGTAACTTCTTTCTTAGAAGGAAATTGGAAAGGAGTAAAAATGTCAACAGCAAAAGACTTTGAACAATCGCCGGAAACAGCTATTAGCGATAAATTATTTTTAGACCTTGCTAAACGTACTACTGAATTACCAAAGGATAAAAAATTCTTCAATAAAATTCAGAAAGTATTTGATGATAGAAAAGCTATGATTGCTAGTGATAATTATGACTGGGCAATGGGCGAACTATTAGCTTACGCATCTCTAATGAGCGAAGGGCATCATGTGCGTTTTAGCGGACAAGATGTTGAACGCGGCACTTTCTCTCACCGTCACGCAGTAGTAAAAGTAGAAGATAGCGAAGAAGAATATATCCCATTAAATAAACTTGGCACAAAAGGTGAGCTTCGCATTTTTAACTCTTTGTTAAGTGAATACGGCGTACTTGGTTTCGAATACGGTTATGCATTTGCATCACCAAACATACTTACTATTTGGGAAGCGCAGTTTGGCGATTTCTTTAACGGAGCTCAAATTATTATTGATCAGTATTTAGCTGCCGCCGAGTACAAATGGCGCCGTATGAATGGCTTGGTTCTTTTATTGCCACACGGTTACGAAGGCCAAGGCCCTGAACACTCATCAGCACGCATGGAGCGTTTCTTACAAATGGGCGCAGAAAATAATTTACAAATTATTAATGCAACAACTCCGGCACAACAGTTCCATGCTATTCGCCGTCAGTTAAAACGCGATTTCAGAAAACCACTAATTTGCTTTACACCAAAAAAATTATTGCGCTACCCAACTTGTGTTAGCACACTAAAAGATTTTACAAACGAGCGTTTCCACGAAGTATTAGATGATACTGCTGCCGATGCAAAAAACGTAAAACGTGTAGCATTTTGCAGCGGAAAAATTTATTACGATTTAATTGAGCGCCGCGAAAAAGAAGGTGTAAATGATATTGCCTTTATTCGTATCGAGCAGTTATATCCTTTCCCTGATAAACAAATTGATGCTGTTCTGAAAAAATATAACAAAGCAAAAGATTACTTGTGGATTCAGGAAGAATCTGAAAATGCAGGCGCATGGAGACATGTAGCACTTACGCTAAAATCATTAAGCTTAGTTTATGTTGGTAGAAATGAAATGGCTGCCCCTGCAACAGGTTTCTCAAAAAGACACGCCGCAGAGTTTGAAGAAATAATGAGTAAAGTATTTTCTAAAGTTTTAGTAACAAAATAAATATTTATGGCAATTGTAGAATTAAAAGTACCAAGTCCGGGAGAATCGATTACAGAAGTAACCATTGCGCGCTGGTTAAAAAAAACCGGCGATGTAGTTGAAAAAGACGAAGCTTTGGCAGAGATTGATTCTGATAAAGCAACCTTAACCCTTAACGCCGAAGATAGCGGAAAGATTGAGATACTTGCTGCGGAAGGCGATACAGTAAAAATTGGGCAAGTAGTTGTTAAGATTGATAACTCCTTTAAACCTGAAGCTAAGGCTGCTGCTCCTAAAAAAGAAGAGGCTAAAGTTGAAGCAAAGAAAGAAGAGAAAAAAGAAGTTGCTGTTGCAGCTCCGGCAGAAAAAGCAACTACTTATGCAAGTGGCACACCAAGTGTTGCGGCATCAAAAATAATGTCAGAAAACGGCGTTAAATCATCTCAAATAAACGGTTCGGGCAAAGATGGCCGCATTACTAAACAAGATGTTTTAGCAGCACTTTCTAATGGCGTACCAAACGTACAGGAAGTTTTATCAAACTCTTGGAAAGGCGGCAGAGATAAAGACCGTCAAAAAATGTCGGCGCTTCGTAAAACAGTTGCTAAACGTTTAGTAGCGGTTAAAAACGAAACCGCTATGTTGACAACTTTTAACGAAGTTGACATGAGCGGCATTTATGCTATCCGTGCAAAATATAAAGATAAGTTTAAAGAAGTGTATGGCACTAACATTGGCTTTATGAGTTTCTTTACTAAAGCAGTGTGCGAAGCTTTATACCATTACCCTGCCGTTAATGGCATGATTGATGGCGAAGAATTAGTGTATAATAAATATTGTGATATTGGTATTGCGGTTAGCGCACCTAAAGGCTTAATGGTTCCTGTATTGCGTAATGCAGAACTAATGAGTCTTGCACAAATTGAAAGTGGTATTAAAGATTTAGCTATAAAAGCCAGAGATGGTAAATTAACTATTCCTGATATGGAAGGTGGAACGTTTACTATTACTAATGGTGGTGTTTTTGGCTCTATGATGAGTACACCAATAATCAATCCTCCGCAAAGTGCTATTTTAGGAATGCATAATGTAGTTGACAGGCCAATGGCTGTGAATGGTAAAGTTGAAATTCGCCCAATGATGTATGTGGCACTTAGTTACGACCATCGTATTATTGATGGACGTGAGAGTGTTGGTTTTTTAGTGAAAGTAAAAGAAATGTTAGAAAACCCAACACGTATTTTATTTGGCGGTAAAAACCCTGAAGAAGTTTTACTGGGTTTATAAAAAATACAAACTGAAATATCAATTTATGAAGCAGGTAATATACTTTGAAAAACTTGATGCCCTAAGGTTTTTTGCTTTTTTTCTTGTTATCTGGCAACATGCTTTCTCGGATATCTTTCATGGGATTACCGAAAATGTAAATCTTCAAATGACTATTGACACATTTACTGTAACAGGAGGAATAGGCGTACAGATTTTCTTTGTTATAAGTGGATTTCTTATCACTTTTTTAATGATAAGCGAAGAAAAAGTAAATGGACGTGTAAATTTATTTTTCTTCTATTTAAGACGGGTACTTAGAATATGGCCATTGTATTATTTGGTAATGATTTTAGGGATATTTATACTGCCATACATTGATAGTTCTTTTGTTTTTTCCGGAAATACATTTTCGAATCTGTTTTTTCTTAATAATATTTTCCCGGAAGGGGCCTCTTCTAATGTAAACATAGCTTGGAGTGTAGCAATTGAGGAGCAGTTTTATTTGTTTTGGCCCTTATTGTTTATCCTTTTTCGTAACAATAAAAAGTTACTTTCTTTTTGCTGTGTAGTCTTATTTATACAAACATCTATTTACGCTTCGGAAAACCCCGGTCTTGCCGCATATTTCAGTACATTCGGAAATCTAAAATATTTAATGATTGGTTGTTGGGGTGCTTTTTTCTATTCTAATTATAAAGAACGTATTTCTGCCAGTTACTTACTAAAACCAAATAGTTTTTATCTTATTTGTTTCTTAGCTTTATTTTTACTTTCAGCCAGCAATTTATCTATGTCGTATAATTATCTTTCAAGATGGTTATTAGCTGTATTTTATTTATACCTAGTTATCTATTGTGTAGACAAAAGTACTGGGAAATCTAGCTCTATATTTAGCTTCCTTGGTAAATATACTTATGGAATGTACTTATATCATCCAATTATACTGTCCTTCTCCTATATAATTATTAGCAAATTAGGGTATGATTATACCAAAGGCGATTTATTAAAATTTATTATTGGAATAATGACCCTATTAGTAACAATAGGCATATCAATCCTATCTTATGAATATTTCGAGAAACCAATACTAAAACTTAAAAATAAAATTTCTGCCATTCAAACCAGAGTTTAAACTATGAGAGTATTTTTAATAAGCTTATTGCTTTTAATTAGTTCTGTTTCTTTCTCCCAAAGAAGATACCCTCCACGTAAACCACACTCTATTTACGATTCAACTTTAGCAAAAAAACTAAAGGCCGATGATTACGGCATGCACAAATATGTGATGTGTTTTTTAAAAACAGGGCCTAATAAAAGCTTGTCGGCCGATTCTTCAAAAAAAATACAAGCAGCTCATTTAAAAAACATAAAAGATTTGGCAAGCCAAGGTAAGTTGGTGGTTGCTGGTCCGTTTATGGATGCAACCGAACTAGAGGGCATTTTCATTTTAAACACAACAACTATTGAAGAGGCGCAAGCTCTTGTCAATACAGACCCTGCCGTAAAGACTGGCATGCTTATTATGGAGTTGCACCCCTGGTATGGCTCAGCCGCTTTAATGGAGGTGCCTTTTATTCATGCAAAAGTTCAGAAAAAGAGTTTCTAATTAAATTTTTATATATTTGCTTCGTGCAAAATTTAAACAATACTTATCATTACTATTATCTAATGCCCAACATTGGAATGGTAGCATATTGTAAATAATCAAGAAATTTAAAAACAATATACAGAGCCTGTTCCAAAAGAACGGGCTTTTTTTATGCGCTAATTTTTGACCTAAACATAAATAAAATGAAAACAAAAAGACCAACAACACAAGTTTACAGCAACTACACACAACAAGATTTTTTAGTTTGGAAAACGCTATTTAATCGGCAAATGGAAATTTTAAGTCCTATTGTTTCTACTGAATATTTAAAGGCTTTAGAGGTAGTAAAATTTAATTCTGATAAGATTCCTGACTTTGCTGAAGTAAACAATCTACTGAGCCCAATAACAGGGTGGGGGTTGCAGATAGTTCCAAACATTAGTCCGCAAAAAGAATTTTTTGAGTTTTTATCTCAACGGAAATTTACAGCCACTTGTTGGTTACGCAGTATGGAGCAGTTAGATTATTTAGAAGAACCTGATATGTTTCATGATGTGTTTGCCCATGTGCCATTATTAAGCAACCATGCCTATGTAAACTTTTTTAAAGGCATTAGTGATATTGCCTTAAAGCACATTGATAATCCAAGAGCCATTGAATTATTAGGTAAAATTTACTGGTTTACTATTGAGTTTGGTTTAATTAAGGAAAATAATCAGTTAAAAATTTATGGTGCAGGCATTATTTCATCAAAAGGTGAAACCGAATGTTGTTTAAGCAATAAGGTTGTTCATCAACCATTTGATGTGCAAACTATCTTTAATACTGATTTTAGAACAGATATACTGCAGGAAAAATATTTTATTATTGATTCGTTTGAACAATTATATAATTCATTGCCCGAAATTGAAACTTTATTAAAACATAGTTTAACATTAGTCGTTTAAGATAGATTGATAAAATATATAATTTTATACCATGTGGATAGAAGAAAACAACCAGTTAAAACGAAATTTTCTGTTTAAAGATTTTAAAGCCGCTTTTGCCTTTATGACAAAAGTAGCTGCAATTGCAGAAGAGATGAATCATCATCCTACATGGACAAACGAATACAATAAAGTTGATATGCGCTTGTCAACCCACGATGCCGGTAACATTGTAACAGATAAGGACCGTAAACTTGCCTTAGCTATAGATAAGGTGTTTGAAAAATAACAGCAACGAATTACTTTATATTAAAGTAATTCGTTTGCTAAGTTAGCTAACTCACTACGTTCTCCTTTTTGTAAGGTAACGTGTGCGTATAGTTTATTATCTTTTATTTTATCAATGATATATGATAAACCATTACTTTGAGCGTCAAGGTAAGGAGTGTCAATTTGATAAATATCTCCGGTGAAGATTATTTTAGTGTTTTCTCCTGCACGGGTAATAATAGTTTTTACTTCGTGTGGTGTTAAATTTTGCGCCTCATCTACAATAAAAAATACATTACTTAAACTGCGCCCGCGAATATAGGCAAGCGGGCAAACAATAATTTTTTCTTTCTCAACCATCTCCTCAATTTGTTTGTACTCTTTTTCCTTTTCGCCAAACAAACTCTTAATAAATTTCAAATTATCCCATAGTGGCTCCATGTATGGGTTTAGCTTTGATTTTATATCTCCTGGAAGATAGCCAATGTCTTTATTGCTTAAAGGCACAATAGGACGAGCAATATATATTTGGTGAAAATTACGACGCTGCTCTAAAGCACCCGCAATAGATAAAAGTGTTTTACCTGTACCGGCAACACCTTGTATAGAAACTAGTTTAATATTTGGGTTTAAAATAGCATCTATGGCAAATGCTTGCTCCGCATTTTTAGGAACTACATTAAACGCCACCGTTTTATTTACACGACGCAATACTTTAGTTTCTTGCTCATAAGCTGCCAATACAGATTTTTGTCCGTTTTTAAGAACAAAAAAATGATTTGCCATTGGCGTATCTCTTTTAAGCGTAGCAGAAACATCCACTTCGTTTTTTTGATAAAGTGTGTCTATAGCGTTAAGGGGTGCTTTCTCAACGGTCGTTATCCCAGTATAAAGCTCATCAACATGTTTTATTTTTCCGGTTTCGTAATCTTCCGCCGTCAAGTTTAATGCCTTAGCCTTAAGCCTAAGATTTATATCTTTTGAAATTAAAACAACTTTTTTATCCGGGTGGTCTTCGGCTACCTTTAATGCGCAATTAAGTATTTTATGGTCTGCTTTGCGTTCGCCAAAAACATACTCGGCATCTATGCCTTTTGCTTTTAGTGCAAACTCTATTTTAAAGTTCCCGTGTGTTTTACCGTTTATTGGAGTCCATGTTTGTAAAGAATGGTTACCCGAAAGCTTATCTATATATCTTGAAAATTCGCGTGCTGCGAAGTTTTTAGTGTCGTTACCTTTTTTAAACTGGTCCAGTTCTTCCAAAACAGTAATTGGTATAACCACATCATGTTCAGCAAAATGCTTTATAGCCGTGTGATCGTATATAATTACTGAAGTATCTAAAACAAAAATCTTCTTTACTTTTACTTGCTTACTAACTGCTTTCTTAGCCATACCGTATTTTTTCTTAAAGCTATTTTTAATATATCAATGTGCCAAATAAACCTTTTAATATTTTCAACAGTGTTTTGTTGAAGCAATTTTTAGGGATTTTTACACAGTTTCTAAGTACTTTACTACTTGTTGAAGGTAAAAATCTAAACCTTGTTGCAGACTGGTAGCGATTAAGATATCGTGTAAGGGCTCATTTTCAGGTAAATGCATGCCAACTTTACATTTTGCTTTTGAGGAAGCCGCAATAAATTGCAGGGGTAGTTTTTGGTTAAGATTAATGTCTATCAATAAATCTTTTTCATCCTCTATAAATGCTTTTATGTAAGGGCTTTGCGGTTGATAAAAACTCTTCCTTTCTTTCTTATTAAACAAATCTATATCTGTTTTTATATAAGAATAATTTGGTGTGATCTTATCATCTATATAACCAATTGCATGCACATTTTTCGTGTATGCTTTTAGCTTTTCGATGAATTTTTTAACTGTTTCAAAAGTATCGTTACTAGTAGCATCAAACAATATACCTATTGTTTTTGCATCATTTAATTTAATAAATTCTTTATTACGCGGTAAAGCACACAGTTTTTTTATTTGATAGGCAGCAATATATTTTATCAGGAAATTCATTTACACAATCATCTTTAAAAATTCATCTTCTGTAATTATAACAACACCAAGTTTTTCTGCCTTTTTTAATTTTTCGGGCCCCATATTATCTCCCACCAATAAGTAATTAGTTTTTCCTGAAATAGAACCCGTATTTTTGCCTCCATTTTTTTCAATCAAATCTTTTAGTTCATCTCTACTGTGTTTTTGAAATACACCTGAGATTACAAACGTTTTTCCACCTAATTTGTCTGTTGTGCCTTGCAATTGTTCTTCGCTCAATTCAAATTGCAAGCCATGCTTTTTTAATCGCTCTACTACAATTTTATTCTCAGCATTAGAAAAATAAGCTGCAATACTTTTTGCAATTACCCCTCCTACTTCATCAATTTGAGTCAATTCTTCTTCGCTTGCGTTTATTAAAGCATCTATGTTTTTAATTTTTCTAGCGATTTTTTTCGCCGTAGTTTCTCCAACATGTCTAATTCCAATTCCATACAACACTCTTTCAAACGGAATTTGTTTTGACGCTTCAATTCCTTCCAACAAATTATTTACAGATTTTTCCGCCATTCTTTCTAAAGGAAGCAACTGTTCTTTTTTTAGCTCATAAATATCCGCAATGTTATGAATGAGTTTTTCGTTATATAACTGTTCAATTGTTTCTCCGCCTAAACTATCAATATTCATAGCCTTACGACTAACAAAATGCTCTATCTTCCCTTTTATTTGCGGCGCGCATCCGTTTTCATTTACACAATAGTGATTTGCCTCTTCTTCTCGTCTTTCGAGCTGAGAACCACATTCAGGACAATGTGTAATATATTTTACAACCTCTGCATTGAGCTTTCTTTTTGATAAATCAATTCCCACAATTTTTGGAA
>Ga0209622_1000054_pt1 | contig 12347 bp, 14 predicted proteins | sample TexAe_OM3H0_M2_FD_187943 | JGI IMG/M metagenome (GOLD analysis project Ga0209622, IMG submission 187943) | Forest soil microbial communities from Davy Crockett National Forest, Groveton, Texas, USA - Texas A ecozone_OM3H0_M2 (SPAdes) (version 2) | ecosystem: Environmental > Terrestrial > Soil >...
TTCGATTACATCAGTACAAGCGGTTTACGTACCTGCCGATGACTTAACCGATCCAGCTCCGGCAACAACATTTGCTCACTTAGATGCTACAACTGTATTAAATCGTAAAATATCTGAGTTAGGAATTTACCCTGCGGTAGATCCTTTGGATTCTACTTCTCGTATTCTTGACGCTAAAATTATCGGTGAAGCGCATTACAGCTGTGCTCAACGTGTAAAAAATATTTTACAACGTTATAAAGAGTTACAAGATATCATCGCGATTCTTGGAATGGACGAGTTAAGCGAAGAAGATAAATTAGTAGTACACCGCGCTCGTCGTGTACAACGTTTCTTATCTCAACCTTTCCACGTAGCAGAACAATTTACTGGTTTAAAAGGAGTTTTAGTGCCAATTGAAGACACTATTAAAGGCTTTAACATGATTATGGATGGTAAAGTTGATGAGTATCCTGAAGCAGCCTTTAACTTAGTAGGTACTATTGAAGATGCTATTGAAAAAGGTAAAAAATTAATGGCTGAAACAAAATAAAATGCATTTAGAAATAATCACTCCCGATAAAAAATTATTTGAAGGCGAAGCTAAATCGCTTACTGTTCCCGGTTCTGAAGGCTCTTTAGGTGTGTTAAATAACCACGCACCCATGATTGCTTCTTTGAAAAAAGGAAAAGTAAAAGTAGTTACTGCTTCTGAAACAAAAAACTTCGACATAAAAGGTGGAGTAATTGAAGTGCTTAAAAACAAAGTAGTTGTTTTAGCTGAATAAGATTATAAATTAGAGAAAGTAAAAAGCCGTTTCAAATGAAACGGCTTTTTTATGTATTGCTTTTTTTGGAAAACATGCTCGTTTTGCCATAAAACATAGGTAACAATTTTTTTCTAAGTTTTTTTGCGCCTTTTCTGCGTGTTCTACCTGTACTTATCATTTGGTACATGATATAAATCATAAAAACCAAAATTGATAAAGGAATGATAACTAATTTTGCTTCCATCACTATTCTGCTTAAAATTATTAATTAAAGTTACGAAAAAGTAAAGTTTAATCCAAAAGAAAAACAACAATTATCAACAGATAAAAGTTAGTAGCAAACTACTCTACCCAGCTTTTATAATACTTGCCATCATCAATTTGTATGGCTGCATCGCTAACCTTTAATGGTCTAAATGTGTCAACCATTACAGCAAGTTCTTGGGTTTCTTTTTGCCCAATGCTGCGCTCCATCGCTCCTGGTGCGGGTCCGTGCGGAATGCCTTTTGGGTGTAATGTAATGTCGCCTTGTTTAATATTGTTACGGCTCATAAAATCGCCATCAACGTAATACAAGACTTCATCGCTATCTATATTGCTATGGTTATAAGGCGCAGGAATAGAAAGCGGATGATAATCATATAAACGCGGGCAGAAAGAACAAACCACATAAGCAGGAGTTTCAAAAGTTTGGTGCACCGGAGGTGGTTGGTGTACACGCCCTGTTATAGGTTCGAAATTATGGATAGAAAATGCCCAAGGGAAATTATAGCCATCCCAACCAATAACATCAAAAGGATGCGTGGCATATACAACCTCGTGCATCATGCCTTCTTTTTTTATCTTGATTAAGAAATCTCCCTTTTCATCATGCGTTTCTAAATCTTGTGGCATTTTATAATCACGCTCACAAAAAGGCGAATGCTCAAGCATTTGTCCGGCAGAATTTTTATAGCGTTTAGGTGTATATATTGGGTGGAAGCTTTCTAAAAACAGCAAACGGTTATCTTCTGTTTCAAAATCTATTTGGTAAATCATTCCACGTGGAATGATTAAATAATCTCCGTACTCAAATGGTATGTTGCCCATAAAGGTGCGCAAGGTGCCTTTGCCTTTGTGTATAAAAAGCATTTCATCGGCATCGGCATTTTTATAGAAATAAGTGCGCAAACTTTTTTTAGGCGCAGCTAACCCAAACCAAACATCATTGTTAAAAAGCAGCACTTTACGGCTATCTAAAAAATCGTTTTCGGGCTTAATTTCAAAACCTTTTAACAACATAGCTTTTATATTTTTATCTACTGCCGCTTTAGGTGTAACGTCATAACTCTTTAAAATTTCTTTTACCTGAGTTGGCCTGTGTGTATGATATAACAAAGATGAAAAGCCATGAAAACCTTCAGTTCCAAATAACTGCTCATAATAATGATTGCCCTTGGCTGACTTGAATTGGGTGTGGCGTTTTTGCGGAAAACTGCCAAGTTTATGATATATAGGCATGACTGTTAAATTTAATACAAAGCTACTGAAAGTAGACAAACAACTGATAAAAAGCAATGAAAAAAAAGCTTAATTTAGTAGTCTAAAATTAGATTTTATTATGTGTGGAATTGTTGGATACATAGGAGAACGTCAAGCCTACCCCATTTTAATTAAAGGTTTGCACCGTTTAGAATATAGAGGCTATGATAGTGCGGGTGTCGCTATGATTGCAGCCGATAAAAAACTAAATGTTTATAAGTGTAAGGGAAAAGTATCGGACTTAGAAAAATTTGCCGAAGGAAAAGATAAGTCGGGTAACATAGGCATTGGACACACACGATGGGCCACACACGGAGAGCCTAATGATGTAAATGCACATCCGCATTATTCGCAAAGCGGTGATATTGTTTTGTTACACAATGGCATTATTGAAAACTACGCATCGATAAAAGAAAATTTACAAAAACGCGGACACACGTTTAAAAGTCAGACTGATACCGAAGTACTTGTGCATTTAATAGAAGAGATTAAAGAAAAAGATCATTTAAAATTAGGGCATGCCGTAATTGCCGCATTAAAACAGGTAGTTGGGGCTTATGCTATTGTGGTGTTAGATAAAAATAATCCTAACGAATTAATTGTTGCAAAAAAAGGTAGCCCCTTAGTTATTGGTGTTGGTGATGGTGAATTTTTTGTTGCATCAGATGCTTCTCCTATTATTGAGTATACCAAAAACGTAGTGTATTTAGATGACGAACAAGTAGGGATTATTAAACGTAATGAAGAATTAAAAATACGTAACCTAAAAGATAAAGATGTTACGCCTTACGTGCAAGAACTTGAAATGGAACTTGAAGCCATTGAGAAAGGTGGTTATGAGCATTTTATGTTAAAAGAAATTTACGAACAACCACGCTCTATTAGAGACAGTATGCGTGGTAGGTTAAACGCTGATAAAGCAATTGTTCAGTTAGGCGGCATCGTTGATTACGAACCGAAATTTTTAAAAGCAAAACGCATTATTATTATCGCTTGCGGCACATCGTGGCATGCAGGTTTAGTAGCTGAATATTTATTTGAAGAATATGCTCGTATACCTGTAGAGGTTGAATATGCAAGCGAATTCCGTTACCGTAATCCTGTAATTTATGAAGATGACATCGTTATTGCCATATCTCAATCGGGCGAAACGGCTGATACGCTTGCAGCTATTGAGTTAGCAAAATCTAAAGGCGCAACCATTATTGGTGTTTGTAACGTGGTTGGTTCTTCTATTGCACGTGCTACACATGCGGGTTCATACACGCATGCCGGACCTGAAATTGGTGTTGCATCTACTAAAGCATTTACAGCACAGGTAACTGTACTTACTTTAATGGCTTTACACATTGCTTACAAAAAAGGTACTATTGTTGAAAGTCGTTACAGACAATTGTTGTATGAGCTAGACACTATTCCTGAAAAAGTTGAGCGTGTACTTAAATTAGATGAAAAAATAAAACACATTGCTGATATTTACAAAGATGCCCGCAATTTCTTATACTTGGGCAGAGGTTACTCATTTCCGGTAGCTTTAGAGGGTGCTTTAAAACTGAAGGAAATATCATACATACATGCTGAAGGGTATCCTGCTGCTGAAATGAAACATGGCCCCATTGCCCTAATAGATGAAGAAATGCCGGTAGTTGTAATTGCTACCAAAGGTCCTAATTATGAAAAAGTAGTTAGCACCATACAAGAAATTAAAGCCCGTAAAGGCAAAATAATTGCCGTAGTAAACGAGGGTGATAAAGAGGTTAAAAAAGCAGCTGATTATACGATAGAAATTCCGGAAACCGACGAATCTTTAGTCCCATTAGTTTCAGTAGTTCCTTTGCAGCTATTATCTTACCATATTGCTGTAATGCGCGGTTGCAATGTAGACCAACCCCGTAATTTGGCAAAATCGGTAACGGTAGAGTAGTTTTTATCTCATTTTTTAGTTAAAATTTGCTTTTGGTCATAAAATAATATACCTTGCATTCTCATTCTATCTTAAAGAAAATGAAAAAAACAATATTTACCTTCTGTTCAATAGCAATTGTTTGTTGTGCTATATTTTTTGCATGTGCAAAAGACGATAACAGCATTACGCATGTTACTTATGTAAGTCAATCTTCCGGTGGAACGGGTGGGAATCCAAATCCAAACGGAAATCCTTCAAATTCGGGCTACGGTACAACCACTGCTACAACAAGCACTACTACTACCAGTACAACTACTTCATCAACCAATACTACTACAACTAATTTTACAGTTGACGGGACTGCGGCAAGTAGCCCTACTGCCAATGGCCTTGCACAATCAGGAAACTATTTTGTTACTGCTTTTGATAACAGTGGAACACCTAGCATTCAAATAACATTTCCCGGAACTTCTGCCCCTGCTTCGGGTGCCTATGCTATTACGACAAATACTGCAATAGCAGGAAATCAATGTAATTTTTCAATAACAACAGCGACAGGTACTTCAAGTGCCTCAACAGGAACTGTAAATGTTACTGCTGCTGCTACCCCAAGTAATACAGCTGTGTTTTCAAGTATACCTTGCGGCGGCCCAGGTGGTGCTCACACGGTAACAGGTGCTATTAAATATTAAAAATACATTTTAAAATTAAAAACCGCTTTTCTTTATGAGGGGGCGGTTTTTTTATTTAGTAACATCCCGTAATTCTATTAATTTTGCTTTCCCTTTTAAGAAATTATGAAAAGAACTAAAATAAACGCCATTTTATCAGATGATAAACACGATTACCAAGCCTGTGTAAAAGGCTGGGTGCGCACGTTCCGCAACAATCAATTTATTGCACTTAACGATGGGTCGACTATACATAACTTGCAATTAGTAGTAGACTTTGCCAATACCGCCGAAGATATTTTAAAAAGAATTACCACGGGTGCTTGCATTAGCGCCGTTGGAAATATTATTCCATCGCAAGGTAAAGGACAAAAATATGAGCTTAAAGTTACTTCGCTTGAGATTTTAGGAGATAGCGATGCCGAACAGTATCCATTACAACCAAAAAAGCATAGTTTAGAATTTTTGCGTGAAATTGCACACTTGCGTTTTCGTACCAGTACATTTAGTGCGGTTTTTAGAGTAAGAAATACACTTGCTTACGCTGTGCATAAATTCTTTCAGGAAAGAGGTTTTGTTTATTTACACACACCTATTATTACCGCTAGTGATGCAGAGGGTGCCGGGCAAATGTTTCGTGTTACAACACTGGACATGAAGAATCCACCGAAAACAGAAACAGGTGAGATTGATTTTTCGCAAGATTTTTTTGGGAAGAGCACTAACCTTACTGTATCTGGCCAGTTAGAAGGTGAGTTGGCAGCCATGGCTTTAAGCGATGTTTATACATTTGGTCCAACCTTTCGTGCAGAAAACTCTAATACAGGCAGGCATTTAGCTGAGTTTTGGATGATAGAACCCGAAGTTGCTTTTAATGATTTAGATGATAATATGCAATTGGCTGAAGACATGCTTCAGTATGTTATTAAAGAAGCGCTTACTAAATGCGTCGATGATATTGCGTTTTTAAATGACAGACTTTTAGAGGAAGAGAAACAAAAACCTCAGCAAGAGCGCTCAGAAATGAGTTTATTAGATAAACTAAAATTTTGCGTTGAAAATAATTTTGAACGCGTTACATATACGCAAGCTTTTGAAATTTTACGAGAGAGCAATCATAACAAAAAGAAAAAATTCTCTTACTTAATTGATAAATGGGGCGCCGATTTACAAAGTGAACACGAGCGCTATTTAGTAGAAAAACATTTTAAAAAACCTGTTATACTAACTGATTATCCAAAAGATATAAAAGCGTTTTATATGCGTCAGAACGATGATGGTAAAACGGTACGTGCTATGGATGTTTTGTTTCCGGGCATTGGCGAAATTATTGGTGGTTCGCAACGTGAAGAGCGTTACGATAAACTTTTACAGCGCATGAAAGACATGCATATACCTGCCGAAGAAATGTATTGGTACTTAGACACCCGTAAATTTGGTGCTTGTCCGCACGCTGGGTTTGGCTTAGGTTTTGAGCGTTTGGTATTATTTGTTACCGGCATGAGCAACATACGCGATGTTATTGCTTTTGCACGTACACCAAAAAATTGTGAGTTTTAAAAACTCACTTTTTCATTTTGTCTTTTACTTTTTTAGGGAGACTATCCGCAACTAATTGGTAAGATTCATCTATCCATTGTTTTAAGAGTTTTTTATTTGCGCCACTTTCACACACAATAGTGTTCCAATGTTTTTTATTCATGTGGTAACCAGGCAATACATAGCTATACTGTTCGCGCAACTCAATGGCTTTTTCAGGGTCGCATTTTACATTAAAACGCACCGGATGTTCACTTATACCCGTTAAAAGAAAAGCCTTGCCCATAACTTTAAACACCAACGTTTCTTCGCCAAAGGGAAATGTTTCTTCTACAAAAGGTTTTGCAATACAATAATCTCTAAGCTCTTCAATATTCATATAACAAATATAATTAGTTAGCTTATTGTTTAAAAAACAAAATCAATTAAACTCATAAACGCCACACACGTTGTAATTTTGCAAGGGTGAGTCAAATGCTTTAGCGTTCGACGAAACAAAAAGAAATAAATACAATGAGTCAGTTTGAAAGAAATAGTGCGGTGCTTCAAAAATACATTCCGGAACCTGCCGTTCCTATTATTGCGAGATGGATTATAGAGTATGATTTTAAACTAAAAATTAAACGCGAACGAAATACCAAGTTAGGTGATTATCGGTCTCCTTCAGCCGGTCAAAATCACACCATTACTATCAATTACAATTTAAACAAGTACGCTTTTTTAATTACACTGGTACATGAAGTGGCGCATTTGGTAACATTTACAAGACATAAAGACGATGTTAACCCACATGGGGAGGAATGGAAGCAAAATTATAAGTTGCTAATGAGGCATTTTTTGAATGCAGATTATTTTCCGACCGATGTTTTGCTTGCTCTGCAAAAGCATTTAATTAGTCCGGCTGCATCAAGTTGCAGCGACTCGCACTTGTTACGTATTTTAAAACGATATGATGACAAAAATGACGGAAAAATTTTTATAGAAACGCTGCCTCACAAAACTGTTTTTAAATATAATGGCGAACGTTTTTTTGAAAAAGGCGAACGCATTAGAACCCGCTTTCGTTGTAAGGAAATTGCTACCGGAAGCATTTATTTATTTCATGCGCTTGCCGAGGTAGAATTGATACGAAACGAACAAAATCATTTAACATAAATTTATTGCAATAAATATAGTGCACCATCAAATAATACTATAATTTTGATAGGACACTTTTCTAAACTAAAAACAAAAATCATGTCAGAACGCAGAGACTTTTTAAAAAAATCAGCCCTACTATCGTTAGGTACACTTGCTACTTCAATTGTTTCAGCCAAAAAATTAGATGCGATTGAAAGCATAAGCAACGAACATTTTTTAGCAGAAGAATATACTTTACCTGCCCTGCCTTATGCTTATGACGCTTTAGAGCCTTTTATTGATAAGCAGACTATGGAGTTGCACCATGATAAACACCATCAAGCCTATGTAACTAATTTGAATAAAGCCTTACAAACAACTAAGCATCCGGCTGCAAATTCGTTAGAAGAAATTTTTAAAAACATGACGGCTTTTGATACTACGATACGTAACAATGGTGGCGGGCATTACAACCATTCTTTATTTTGGACCTTAATGCGCGAAAATAAAGATGCTAAACCAAACAATCCTGACGGGAAAGTTGCAGATGCCATTAATGCTTCATTTGGTTCGGCAGATGAATTTAAAAAACAATTTAATGATGCAGGAGCTAAACGCTTTGGCAGTGGTTGGGCTTGGTTGATAGTTGAAAATAAGAAATTAAAAATAACCAGTACCCCAAATCAGGATAATCCATTAATGTCTATTAGTGAGGTTAAAGGAACACCCATTTTAGCACTGGATGTTTGGGAACATGCTTATTATTTAAAATACCAAAACAAGCGTGCCGATTATATGAATGCTTGGTGGAACGTGGTAAACTGGACTAAGGTAAATGAGCTTTTTGCTAAAGCTGAATAGTAGTTTCCTCTTTTTGTGAAAAAATTTCTTCCTTTTATTTTATGGACATCCCTAGTTTTCGGCTTATGCAGCATGCCCGGCAAAGCCGTGCCCAAAATTAATTGGTTAGAACTTTTATCGTTTGATAAGTTTGTGCATGCCGGTATTTTTTTTGTAGAGCAAATTTTATTGATGCATGCATTAACTTCCTTAAATGAAGAGATATTTTTAAAGAAAAACTATAAATGGATTTCGGTTTTGTTTTGTATAAGCTATGGTGGAAGTTTAGAACTTATGCAGTATTATATTTTTTCAGAACGAAGTAGCGATGTACTTGATTTTATTGCCAACTCAATAGGTTGTATAGCCGGATTATTTTTATTTAATCCCTTAGCAAAAAAAATAAATTGGTTAGCGTAATTACTGGTTAAGATTAACCGTTTTTGTATTTGTTTGTCCGGCGTCAAACCTAACAATACCGGTACCTAAACAATATGGGTGTTTTGGATGCCCTGATGCAGAATCACAATTAGGTACAGTTGCTTTAATATCTAAAATGCAAGGGTTTTTAATAGTAAAGCTTACTTGTCCGGCAGCGTCGGTTGTGCCATTTACAACTAAATCGCCTTGATACGTTTTTCCATTATAAACAACATTAGCGTATAAATGTACATTAACACCGGCTTGTGTATGCGCTCCTACACTATCTACCACAGTAATGGTAGCGTGGCAAGGCTGAGGACCTTGACAAGAAGTACCTTGAAAAACTAAAACCCCAATAAAGGCAATGAATATAAATGAATAAATTTTCTTCATATTTGCGTCTGTTTCAAACAAAGTTATGAAAAATTTAGTAAAAATGAAAAGTTTTACCTTTTTAATGGTTTTTGTCCTTTTTTCGGGGAGCAAAGTTTTTTCACAAAACACTATAAATCAGGAAGATACAAGTAAAACAGCTATTGTACTTATTAAAACCCAATACGGAGGCATTAAAATACGCCTTAGCAACGAGACCCCGTTGCACCGTGATAATTTTATAAAACTAGTTCAACAACACTTTTACGACAGTTTACTTTTTCATAGAATAATAAAGGGGTTTATGATACAAGGCGGAGACCCTTACTCTAAACACGCTAAACGATTTGTAGTGTTAGGCGATAGCGATAATAAATATACTATTCCGGCAGAAATTACTCCTAACCTGTTTCATAAACGGGGGATGCTTTGCGCTGCAAGAGATGGCGATGATGTTAACCCAAAACATGCCTCATCGGGTTGTCAGTTTTATATAACACAAGGGCGAGGGCCTTTATCTGATAAAGATTTACTGTTATACGAATATAGGATAAACAAAAAACTGCGCGCCCATTTAAAAGACAGTATACTACAAACGCCTGAGTACAAAACTGTTTGGGAGAAGTACCAATATTATAAGAAAAATAAAATAAGCGATAGTTTGATGTTGCTGGAAAAAACACTGGACGAAAAAATTAATCCTGTTTACATTATAACACCTCATTATACATTTACGCCAGCACAAATTCAGGCATATAAAAAAGTGGGCGGAACACCACACCTGGATGGCAACTACACCGTTTTTGGCGAGGTTATAGAAGGCATGAAGGTGGTTGATAAAATTGCTGAAGATGAAACCGATACACATGACAGACCTTTATATGATATTAGGATGGAAATTGTTTTACTTAGAAACTATCAATAATCTTACAGCTAAAATTGCTTACATTTATAGTTAATTACAACCCAATGAAACAGATTTGCAGCATACTTTTATTTATTTGTTTTTTATTTAATGGTAACCTATTTATTAAAGGGCAAACCGTTGACTCTGCTCAGTATAAAAAAGTATATACAAATTTTGCGGAAGCTTTAAAGGAACCTACAAAAGTATATAAGCTTAACCTAAGCAGTATGCCGCTTGACAGTTTTCCGGTTGACTTATCTAAATTTAAAAACCTGCAATATTTATGCGTAAGTAATGACCAAATAGAATTTATACCCAGAGAGATTGAACATTTGCAAAACCTACGTGGCTTACAATTAGTGGGGGCTAACCTTAAAACATTACCGCCTGAGTTTGCCCAACTAAAAAACTTAGAAGAAATTTATTTGAATGTAAACAAGAAAACAGATTTTACACAAAACGTAAATGTGTTAAGCACTATACCAAAATTAACCATACTGCATTTAGAAAATGGTGAGCTGATGGAACTACCCGGTAACTTTAGCATACTAACCCATTTAGAAAAATTATACCTGAACGATAATAAACTAACCGATGTACCCGAGCAGGTTAACGGACTTAAGAATTTAAAATATTTAGACATGCAGCATAATAAAGTGCCGCCAATAAAAATGAGTAATTACCAAAATTTTGGTTTAAGAGTGAAGTTTTAGCTACGGTATAACATAAGCACCTAAATCAGGTGAACCAAAACGTGGAGTTCCTAAAATATCAGTAGTATAATTACCCTCACTAGAAGAACTACCCCATTGATAAGCTGCAGAAGAATGGTTTGTAATTTTGAAATCGTAAGTTCCGGGGTTATTAAAAATCATTTGGTTTGCGTTGCTCGTTATTATTTCGCAGTTATATGTAGGTGGTGTATTTTGACTTAAGCTACCTGTTTTTAATGCACAATGGTCAAATTTTAAAAGTCCAAAAGCATGTACAGCTCCTCCAATTGTATCAAATTTAAATTCCTCGGCCATGCTACCATCCATAATGCAATTGCCAAAAAATAAACTATCAGTAGATTTAGAAAGTTGAGTACTACTTTCATAATCACCAAAATAAAAAGAAGGAGTGGTACGGGCATTAGATGCCTGGCTGTTATTTGTTTGACTCCAATAATTAGCAAAGGTACATTGGTAAAAACTATAACTGCCACCATAATCAAACTCTAAAAGATGTTGCCCACAATTAACTACTACATCATTACCGCCCGTTATATTATAATAATGCCCTAAAATACCCGCATAAGAACAGTTTTTTATAATAGTGTTAGTGATGGTTAATTTTTTATAATCGCTAGTATTAACTGTATTGCCAACTCCATCAAAAGCAGAATAACCCGCGTGTACACCTATATAGGCGTTTTTTATAACCGCATAATTAATTATATTATTTACACTATTTATGCCTCCTTCATTAATCCAAATTCTGTCCCATTGCCCGGGCACATCCTTATATTCTTGCTCTAACCTATCTCCTTGAAAAGTAATTGGACTTGATTGTGTGCCATTTATTTGTATGGAACCATAACGATATACCCAAATGCCACCACCACCATGTACATATATTTGAGCACCCGCCGGAATAATTAATGTTTGGGTAGAATCTACCACCACATAACCATAAATTAAATGTGGTTTATCGGTTAGCCAAGTATCTGTCCCATTCACCGGTACATGTAGGGTGTCATACTCAAGGCCTGATGAAGCTCTTTGAGTAGGCATGTGGTAGTAAGCATTTTGTCCGAAGGCAATTAAATCGAAATGTTGTTCGTTGCCGTTTAAATCAAACAAAATAGAGTCGCGGTAAATAAAGGGGTTGTTTTGATTAGTAGGGTCAATGGTTACTTCTACAAAAATGTACATGCTATCCTGCGCAGCAATTTCGATATTGCTGAATGATTTGCCGGGAACGCCATCTACATTTAAACGATAAAATGAGGCATTTCCTCTGGCTAATCGTATAGAAGAAATATTTACTTTTCCGTTGTTGCGGTTATGTACTCTAAACAGCTTGGTGGTTGAACCAATGCGGGTAAAAACAGTATCAAACAAAACAGAGTCTTGTGAGAAACTCAGTTTGGCATTAGAGCTTGTAATTACTTTATCTTTTTTACAAGAAATAAAAAAGCTGAAAAACAAAGTTAGAGCCGATATATAGAATAGTTTTTTCAATGCGTAGAATGAAGTAACGAAAATACTTGTTTTTTATTTTGTAGAGTTAGTATTTTTTGGTCTATTTAAAAATCA
>Ga0209622_1000055_pt1 | contig 12321 bp, 8 predicted proteins | sample TexAe_OM3H0_M2_FD_187943 | JGI IMG/M metagenome (GOLD analysis project Ga0209622, IMG submission 187943) | Forest soil microbial communities from Davy Crockett National Forest, Groveton, Texas, USA - Texas A ecozone_OM3H0_M2 (SPAdes) (version 2) | ecosystem: Environmental > Terrestrial > Soil >...
GGTTCACCTTTTCCCATTCCGAACAGAGCAGTTAAGCCCGATAGAGCTGATGGTAGTTGGCCTAAAGCCCGCAAGAGTAAGTCGATGCCAATTTTAAAACCTCATTCATTAATTTGAATGAGGTTTTTTTTTGAACAAATTTTTGGATTAAGTGTTTTACTTGTTGGAGATAACTCCAATAAGGGTGAAGAGTTTGTACATTTTACTATGTAATAAAATTTTGAGGTTTAGCTATAATTTGTATTTTTATAAGTAAATCTATACTATATGAAACTTACAAAAGTTAAATTTATTAACTACCGTTCTATTACAGGTAAAGCATTAGATATTGAAAAAGACATTACTTGTATTGTTGGAATTAACGAAGCTGGAAAATCAAATGTGTTAAGAGGGATTGAAAAAATTGATATCACTAAAGATCTTACACATTCTGAAATTTCAAGGCAATCTGAAGAATATAGAAACCCAAATGAATCCCCAAGATTACAAATGTGGTTTAGTCCAGATAAAAGTGAAAAAAATTCATTAAAGGAACTTTTTGGATTTCCTGTGGAAAGAGTTGTAATATCAAAAACAAAAAATCAATATTATTTAGAATTCCCTCATCCTGAGTTGTTAGGAGGTAAATTTGGAAGTAAAAAAATTACTATAACTAAAGAACAAGCAACCCCAGTCGCTGTAGCACAAACTGAGGCTGTTAATTCATCCGAAAACGGACAATCTAAAGAAGAAGCCAATGCAACCACAGAAACAGTTGTCGAAGCTGTAGTAGAAGAAAAAGTAACAGTAACAGCCGATGCGATAGAGGAGAAACTTGAAGAACAACTTGATAAAATTTCTCTCGATGACATAAAGGCAAAAATTATTGAAGAATTAAAACAAAATTTCGTTCCGAAAGTTTTGCTTTTTGATAGTGTGAATTTTGAAGAATATTATTTACCAGAAAAAGGTGAAATTTTATTATCAGAGTTTATACCGAATCCAGACAAGCATAAAGCGGTGAAAAATTTATTATTATTAGGAGGAATAACTAACCATTCTATTTTACAAGCAACTGATGAAGCAAGTCGAACTTTAAGAGATACCCACTTAGAGGATGCAAATAAAAAAATAAATAAAGAAATTCTTGATGCTATTTGGCCTGTAAAAAGTGTAAAAATAAACATCAAATGTGATGGTGATTGTCTTGTAATTAAATTAAAGGAAGAGGAAACTAATAGTCCATTTAGCCCTCAAGAAAGGAGTCGAGGACTTCAGTGGGCTTTAGCATTTAATATCTATTTTCTTGCTGAAACAAAACAAACATTAAAAAAATCTATTTTATTAATAGATGAACCAGGAATATTTTTGCATATAGAAGCCCAGAAGAAATTGTTAGAAAATACATTTCCGTCTTTAGTAGAGGCTGGAAATCAAATTTTATATACAACACATCTTCCTTTCTTAATTGATACGAGATTTTTAGAACGAATACGTATTTTAAGAAAACAAAAAAATAAAGTAGATACAATTATTGGAAGTAAAGCATGGGCTACGGGTACATTTAGTAGAATACCAGAACCTGTGAAAACCGCTTTAGGTATAACATGGTCAGAATTATTTCAATTTTCAGAAAAGAATGTGATTGTAGAAGGCCCTTCAGACCAAGTAATTTTACATGCCATGAGCCCATATCTTCATAAATGTGAAAACGTAGCGTTTATTAGTTGTTATGGTGCTACCAAAATACCTTCTGTCCTCGCTCTTGCACAACTGGAAGAAAGAAAAGCTTTGGGGTTATTAGATGGAGACCAAGACATTTCAATATTGAGAAAAAAATGTAGTACAGTTTCTTTAAAAGCTTCGTGTGTAGAGTCTATTTCAAATTTAGCTGAGAATAATGAAATTAAAACTATTGAAGACATTATACCATCAGAAATATATAAAAAGGCAATTTTTAATGTTTATGAAGATGAATGTAAAAACAAACAAGGAGGATGTACTTTGACTATTGCAGAAATCCCAGATTCTTACCCTCGTGTGCAAAAAACGGAAGAATTTTTAAAAAATAAATTTGGGAAGATAAGCCATAAGTTATTAAAAATGGATGTTGCTAGAGAAGTATCAGATTTAATAAAGCAAAATAGTGTACCAGAAGCAGATTGGAGTGTAAGTAATGGAATACTTCAGAAAATAGAACAATTTTTTGAGCAAAAAAACGAGGGTGTTACTAAACCTCAAAAAAAACAAGTATTAAAAAAAAAGCGAACGTTTAAGAAGTCGGAAAATAAATAAAAAATAGACTACATAAAAAACTATAAAACAGAGCTTATAAAATAGGTGTATAGTAGGCGAAATGCCTATACGGGTAGGCGAGATTTTTTAGGGATACTATTTGTTTACGTATATTTGTATATTATTTAGCACGAAATGAGAGACGTAATTTGGACTATAATAGCTGTATGGGTTATTTATAGGATTTATGAGGCCATTAAATCATCGAGGGTATATATTTACCAAAAGCATGAGCATAATTATAACACATCAGCTAAAAGAGAGGGTGAAGTAAAAATTGATGCTAAAACCCAAGAGCATCATAGCGATAGAAAGCCAAACTCGGACAAAGGTGGCGAGTACGTAGATTTTGAAGAGATAAAAGATTAATTTTATCAAAATTTATTAAGGAAATAATCTGAGTGATTATTCGTTAGTACATTCGCACATAATTAAAAATGTATGAATATTAAAAAATTTCTTCCGCACCTTGTTGCAATAGGGGCGTTTTTGGCTATTTCGTTGTTTTATTTTAGTCCGTTAATTGGTGGAAAAAAACAAATACAACAGGGTGATATAAAAAACTTTAAAGGCACCGCGCAAGAAATTGTTGATTTTAGAAAAGAGCATAAGGGCGAAGAACCTTTGTGGACCAATAGTATGTTTGGTGGCATGCCTGCTTACCAGATATCGGCTCAGTTTCCGGGCAATTTGATGAAATATGTAGACAGTGCTTTTTTGTTGTGGATGCCACACCCAATAGGCATGGTGTTTTTGTATTTTTTTGGTTTCTATATTTTGCTTTTATGTTTGCGTGTTAACCCCTGGATTGCCGCTGTGGGGGCGCTGGCATACGGGTTTTCGTCGTACTTTTTTATAATTCTGGATGCGGGACATAATACTAAAGCGCACGCTATTGGTTATATGGCTCCGTTACTAGGCAGTATTATTTTAACGCTTCGAAGAAATTTTATTGTAGGGGGCGCATTAACCACTTTGTTTGCCGCGCTTGAGTTGTATGCTAACCACGTGCAAATAACTTACTACTTGTTTATGATTGTGGCTGCTATTTTAGTGGTTGAATTATATAGCGCTGTAAAAGAAAAACATTTACCCGATTTTGTTAAACGAAGTGCCATAGTTGTTGCGGCTATTGTAATTGGTGTGTTGCCAAATATTACAAATTTGTGGGCGACTTATGAGTATGGGAAATATACCACACGTGGCACATCGGACTTAACGATTAAGGCCAACCAACAAAGTAATGCTAATATAAAAACAAGTGGTTTGGATAAAGATTATGCTACGCAATGGAGTTATGGAATAGGCGAGAGTTTTACGATGCTTATACCAAACTTTAAAGGCGGTGCATCGGAATCGATAGTGCAGAATAATAAAAATGCTTTAGAGGCTATTAAAGACCCACAGATGCGTCAGTATGCCGGTGGCATGAGTGCTTATTATGGCGACCAGCCATTTACATCGGGGCCGGTTTACATTGGTGCTATTATGATATTTTTAGCTGTGCTGGGTTTGTTTTTAATTAAGGACAGAATAAAATGGGCCTTGCTTATTATAACGGTTATAAGCATTATGCTTGCCTGGGGTAAAAACATGATGTGGTTTACCGAATTGTTTTTTGATTACATGCCGGGGTATAACAAATTCAGAGCCGTATCGATGATACTGGTGATTGCAGAGTTAACGATACCATTGTTAGCTGTACTTGCTTTGCAACGAATTTATGAATCAACAGCTACTACTACGGTAAATATTGGTAAAAGAACTGTGGCAACCAGTAAGGTGCTTATTATTGCGGCTGCTATTACAGGTGGTTTTGCTTTGCTGTGTTATTTGGTGCCTGATATGGTAAATAAATTTCAGGCAGAAAATGAATTAAGACAATTGGTTGCACAAGCAAAACAGCAAGACCCAAATGCGCAAGTGGCGCAAATAGAAAGTGCTTATATGCCTGTATTAGAACAAGCCGAAGTGGCCAGGAAAGCCATTTTTAAATCGGATGCTATACGCACGTTTATTTTTATTTTATTAGCCTTTGGCGCGTTGTGGTTTTATCTATCGAAAAAATTGAACGAGCAATTATTAGTTGCGGCTTTAGCTGTTTTTATATTAGCTGATATGTGGCCTATAGCGGCTCGTTATTTAAACAGTTCGAGCTTTGTGCCTAAGGTGCAAATGGATGTTCCGTATCAAAAATCGAAAGCAGATGAGTTTATACTAGAAGATAAATCGTTAGATTATCGTGTGTTGAATATTGCGAGAAATACATTTAACGATGCATCTACATCATACTGGCATAAATCTATTGGCGGATATCATGGTGCGAAATTAAAGCGTTACCAGGAGCTTATAGATTTTCAGATTGATGAAAATATGGCATCGCTTATGCAAATTTTGAGAGGTGCAGGTGTTTCAGATTCATCACTCAGAGCGGCTTTTGCAAGAACACAGGTGCTTAACATGCTGAATACAAAATATGTTATTATAAACGACGATGCACCCCCTTTAACAAACCCACGTGCCAATGGCAATGCCTGGTTTGTGAAAAATATATTGCCTGTAAACTCTGCGAATGATGAGATTTTAAAATTATCGGAAATAAACACGAAGGAGACAGCTATTATTAATGATAAATTTAATGAGGTGCTGAACGGATTTAAACCACAGTTTGACGAAGGAGGAAGCATAAAACTAAACTCGTATCAGGCAAATAAATTGGTTTATGAAACGAATGCAAAAACTAGTCAGTTAGCGGTTTTCTCGGAGATTTATTATCCTAAAGGATGGATTGCTACGATTGATGGAAAAGAAAGTCCGTACGTAAATGCAGATTACGTTTTACGCGCTATGGTTATACCGGAAGGGAAACATACGGTTGAGTTTAATTTTAAACCTGCTGTTTATGTAGTGGGAGAAAAAATATCGATGGCAGGTTCTATTTTAGTATTGCTTATTTCTTTTGGCGGTTTGTTTTACGGATATAAAAAAGAGCAAACAGCTTAAAATTTTTCTTACAGTTTTATTTAGGAGCAATTGGTAAATTAACTAGTATGAAAAAAGTATTAAAGAAAACGTTTAAAATTTTACTGGTTACTATATTGGTGTTGTGCTTAGTATTAGTATCTATTCCTTTATTATTTAAAGGGAAAATAAAGGCTATGCTGCTTACTGAAATAGACAAAAATATAAACGCCAAAGTAGATTTTTCGGAATTAAGTTTTTCTTCTATCAAACAGTTTCCTCGTTTTGCTATAACCTTGCATAACCCAACCATTACCGGCATTAACGAATTTGCAGGGGATACTCTGGTAGATGCCAAGGAGATAAGTGTATCCTTAAATATTTATAAACTAATAAAAGGGCAGGGCATAGAAATTAAAAGCATTGATTTGGAAGACCCTTTAATTTATGCCCGCATTCTGAAAAACGGACATGCTAATTACAATATTGTAAAATCAGATACTACAAGCAAAACAACTTCGAGTGGAAAAAGTTTTGAAGTTGCCATTGATAGATGGTCGATTAACAACGGAAGAATTGTGTACGATGATAAACTGCAAAAAACCTATATAGAAGTTGGGGGGTTGTATCACAGTGGCTCGGGCGATTTTAAACAGGAAATTTCGGATTTAGATATTACTACTAAAGTAAATGACCTAACGGTAGAGTATAATGGCGTACGCTATTTTACCAGAAAATTATTTGCAGCCGATTTGCAAATGGAAATGAATTTAAAAGACAAGAAGTTTATTTTTAAAGACCATAATTTTCAGTTAGGAGATTTTAAGTTTGGTTTTGCAGGTTATTTTAAATTGCTTGATAACGGATACGAAACCGATTTGAAGTTTATAGTTAACGAAACCAATTTTAAAAATTTACTTTCATTATTACCCGGTATCTATCAAAAAGATTTGAAAGACATTGAAACCAAAGGTGATTTTGCCTGTACCGGTTATATAACAGGCGTGTATGACGTTAAAGATAATAAAGTACCGGCCTTTCATATAGATTTAAAAGTAATAGATGCTTTGTTTAAATACAGTCATTTGCCTAAAGCTTTAGAAAAAATAAATTTTGATTTTGTTGCTGATAATCCGGATGGTAATCCTGAACATAGTACGTATAACTTAAAAACATTTCATGTTGAAATTAATAAAGAGCCCATACATGGCAGTTTATGTGTTAAGGGGAAGAAACACATGTATGTTACCGCCGATATTAAATTAAAAGCTGATTTGGCGGAAATAGAAAAGATGTACCCAATTGATGGTTTGGTTTTGAGAGGTATATTGAATTCTGAAATTAAAGTAAACGGCAGGTATAGCGATTCACTGAAACTGTTTCCGAAAGTGGATGCATTTTTTACTTTAGAAAAAGGCTATGTAAAATCTAAAAAATCGCCGCTTGATATAGATAGTATACAGCTAAATGCCGAAGTAGTTAATAGCACAGGGCAAATTGCCGATACAAGAGTGAGTTTAAATAATCTTACTTTTTTATTGGATGATGAACCTTTTGTAATGAGTGGAACGGTATCTGATTTTAAGGATTATACCTATAAAATAAAAGCAGATGGTTTGGTTGATTTAGCCAAGCTTACACAAGTATATCCGATTGCCGGCACAACTTTAGCGGGCACTATGAATTTTGATTTAGATGCCGAAGGAAATCTAACAGAAATAGAAGCGAAGCAGTATAACCAATTAAAAACAAACGGTACATTGGAAGTTAAAAATGTGTCGTATAAAAATACGGATATAGCTTTCCCAATTCATATTGATGATGCCTTGTTTACATTTACACCCGATAAAATTGTGCTTAACAGGTTTCAGGCTGAGTTTGGTAAAAGTAATGTTACTCTTAGCGGGCATTTATATAATTACATTCCTTATTTAATTAAAAATGATGCGCCTATAAAGGGAGATTTAGCTATGTATTGCGATACAATGGATTTGAACGAGTGGTTTCCGAGTAGTGTGGGCACTAATACAACACAAGCTGTAAAAACAGATACTACAAAAGCAACGGCAACTGCAGCTACAAATACTACAGCAGCCGAAGTGTTGGTTATACCAAGCAATATTGACTTTACCATAGACTCTGATATAAAAATGGTAAAGTTTGGTCAGATGGATATTGCGAATTTGAATGGAGAAATAAAAATACAAAACGGTATTTTAACTTTGAATGAAACCGGGTTTAACACGATGGATTCTAAATTTGTAATGAGTGGAGATTATAACACCAAAGATAATAAGCATCCGTTTTTTGATTTAGATATAAATGTTGATAAACTAGATTTTAATAAGGCTTACAAAACCTTTGTTGACCCAAAAGGGACAAGTCCGGCAATGGGTAATTTTTCTACCAAGTATAGTTTAAAAGGTGAAGTAAGGCCTGATTTTTCGCCTATTTATTCTACACTAAACGGAAGTGGTTCAATAGTAATTGATAGTGTATCGGTTAAAGGAATGAAGTTAATGAATCATATAAAAAATGTTTCGAAGAAAGAAGAGTTTAAAGACCCAAAGCTGGCCGATGTTACTATAAAGACTGAAATTAAAAAAGGAAGATTGCTTATTTATCCGTTTACATTTAAAGTAAGTAAATTTTTAACTGAAGTTGAAGGATCGCAGGGGATAGAAGATGAAACAATTGACTACCAGATAAAATTATCCATTCCTCCGTTTAACAAATTAAAGATACCTGTTAGCATTAAAGGCACTTCGGATAAACCTATTATAAAAATGGGTAAAGGCTTTGATAATGCTGACTTTGATAAATTATAAAAGTGGTTTAAAATTTAGCAGACTTTACAACCAAAATCTTTATAGAATATTCCGTTTTTTCTTCCTTAATTATTCATAGGGTGATGACCTTATGAAAATGAGTTAATTACTCTATTTCGATTGGTTTCCTATTCCTTTAATTTGGTATCATAATTTTTTAGTTAAGTTATTGTTAATTATAGATTAAGAATAAAATCTGTATTCAGCAAAAGATAAGGAATGGTAAGCAAAATTAATATTTTTCTTTTTCGTGGTTTGTTGTTTATTCTATGTGTTGTAAAGCTACAGGCACAGGTGGTAATTAATGGTACTGGTTTTATAAATATAGTAGGGGTTGCGGCTACTCCGGCTTATTTGGTATTAGCTAACTCGCCTGCAACACCTATTAAAACTACCGGAACTACAGGTGGCATTATGATGGAAACAGAATATAGTGTAACAAAATACCAATTAGGTTTAAGTACAACTTCTATTAGTGTTCCTTACTTTTCTTCAAATTCAGGCTCAGGTGTTCAATTTCCATTGGTAGTTAGTGGCATTAGTGGGGCTGCTGTTAGCACTGCTACAGCCAGCTTACAATTTTCATCTAAAAATGCTGTAACCAGTGGGGCAGCTGCTTTTGCTGCAGGATATGATAACGTAAATTATATGCCAACTACGGTAAATAATATGAATGGTTATAATCCTCCTCCAACATTTGTTGCCGACAATTCCCTAAACGCAATTGATAGGTTTTGGATTATTGATGCACTTGGCTATTCAACTTCTCCGGCAGTTACATACGATTTTGGTTATGTAAATGCTGAAGCTAATGTTAATGGAGGAAATACCGCCGGCTTAGCTAATAATTTACAAGCTATGGCTTTTGACCAAGGAGCTTTAACCTGGGGAAATTTTGGACCCACCGGAGTAAATAATGTCGGGGTAGATGTAAGTGCTGTAAGTGTAAGTGCTGGGTTAATAGGCAATGTTTTTCGTTCATGGACCTTAGTAAATCATACATCTCCTTTACCTGTTGATTTAATTGATTTTTCAGGGACTTGTTTAAACAAAGAAATTAAAATTAAGTGGAGTACCGCTGTTGAAACAAACAGTGGTTATTTTACTTTAGAAAAAAGTACAGATGGTGAACATTTTACCACGTTAGCCAACATACAGGCAGTTGGAAACAGTACGCATACGCAGTATTATTCTTATTTAGATGTAAGTGAAAATTTACTGGTTTATTATCGGTTGTCAGAAACAGATAAGAACGGGCAAACAAAAACATTTAATATAATTCAGGTTAACCGTTGTGAAGAAAGTGGAAATGAAAATATAAACGTATTTTCTAACAATGAAAATATTAATCTGAATGTTTACTTATTATCTGACCAGCCAGTACAGGTTATAGTATATGATGTAACCGGAAGGATTATTTATAAAGATGAGTTATCAGCTACGCGGGGAAATAATACTTTTGTAATTAACCCAACCGTGGCTACCGGAATATATGTGGTTGAAGCAACAACAAAAACAAACTCATTAATTAAACGAGTACCTTTAATAAAATAACAATAATGAATAAGATTAAAATCAGTATTATAATTGCATTTTTAATAAGCACAACAACTTTTGCCCAAAATGTGGGCATTAACGGAACCGGAGCGGCACCTAACTCATCGGCTATGCTGGATGTAAATGCAAGTACAAAAGGTATTTTGATACCGCAGGTAGCCTTAACAAGTATTACAGATGCAACCACAATTACTTCAGGTAATGTAAATAGTTTGCTGGTTTATAATACAGCAACTGCAGGCGTTTCGCCCAATAATGTTGTACCCGCCTATTATTATTGGAACGCTGCCGCAGGCAAATGGTTCGAAATTTCTGCCAGTAGCGGTTCTGTCGGAAATAATATGTTTTCGGGTTTTCAGGTTTTTACTGGCAACGGAACTTTTACGATACCTACCGGAGTTTCAAGAGTTATGATTGAGATGTGGGGCGGCGGCGGCGGTGGCGGCGCATCCAGCGGTGGTGTCGGTAATGGAGGTGATGGAGGGGGATCTGGAGCCTATGCCAAAAGTTTATTTACTGTTACAGCTAATATTACCGTTACCGTTGGTACCGGTGGTACCGGAGGAGCCTCGCCTGGTGGTAATGGGAACCCTGGCACAGCAAGTTCAGTTTCAGGTGGGGCGGTTTTGACAGCAGGCGGAGGTTCAGGAGGCAAGGGAAATGATGCTAACGCTCTTATAACTGCGGGTGGTGTTCCAACGGCAACTTCAGCAAGTTGTTTAGGCATTAATGGTTATCCGGGTGCAGGACAGTTGGGTGGTGCAACCGGTGGAGCCGGTGGTAATGCTCCTGCCGGTGGGGCAGGTGGACAAGCAAATGGTACACCCGGTAATGCAGGTTCTATACCGGGAGGCGGTGGTGGTGGTGCCAGCCAAACTAATGCGGGTGGGGCATCTCCAGGTGGAGCTGGGGCAGCCGGTTTAGTTATTATTTGGTGGTAGTATAAAAGGGTTATAATTTTTTCAGCCAAAGCGAGTAAGTTACACCAGATGTAACTATTATCTGTGAAAAAGGCGCATCAACAATTTCTCCGTAAGTCATAAAATTTGTTGCGACAGAACCGCCAATGTTTCCAAAAGGAGTACCATATAAACGGAGCATCGTATTATTAAAGGAATAGGAATTTACTAAATCATACGTACAGGGCACGTTGTTGTATTTGTAATTTGTTGCGTCAATAAAAACAAGTGTATCATTTCTGGTTAAAGGATTTTGCATGGTTGCATCTTTATACTGGTATAAAACCCACTTTGTGCCACCTAAAGAAAGTGTGGTGCTGCCATTAGTGTTGTTTGTTGTATTAGTATTGTTATTTATGCTTGGACTTGATTTTGTACAAGAAGATAACAACGCTACTGAACAAACAAAAAGTAGCAGAAAAATATTTGTTTTCATGGCTTGCTATAAATTAAGTTTAACTAATGTAGTTAAAGAAAGTGCAAGCCTTATGCCGCGTATAATTAAATAATGTTAAAAATGTATCAGACACTTTTGGATAGATTGCCTGTGGTTGTTAGTGGCGGAGGCTGAGAGATTCGAACTCTCGATACAGTTACCCGTATACAACCTTTCCAGGGTTGCTCATTCGACCACTCTGACAAACCTCCGAATTTTAATATTTCTTTTTTACTTTTTGTTTTTTTGCTGCTGTTTTGTTTTGTATTTTTTTTAGCTTGGCGTTATAACGCATGCTATCCCAATAATCTTTTGTGTAATCGGTAAAAATTTCTTCGCCGGCTTTAATATCGCGTGTAGCAACTATGAAACAGGCATCATCAAAAATTTCGTACTGGCTATTATTTTTTAAACCTTTTATACGCCCAAACCCATTTGCATCGTTAGCATAACGTGCCTTGTATTGAGGTGTATGAAAAGCATCTACACACTTATTTTTATTGAAGAAGAACAAGTAGCCATCTTCATCTCTATCTACACGTTCTTTGTATTCTTTCCAACCAATTTCTTCGCCACGATATTGAATAATTTTAGTTTCTTTTTTAATGGGCTTTGTAGTGAATAAGCCCTTACCAGAGCCCGGTATTTTTGATTTTTTTACGATTAGTGCCATAGGTTTGCAAAAGTAAACGGTTATTGCTTACATTTGCAAGCGTGTTTGGTTTTTTTCTGTTATTTATCAACAGAGAAAATTAAAAGGGAATGTCGTGAAAATCGACAACAGTGCCCGCTGCTGTAATCTCGTTTGTTGCAAAACAAATAAAACAAAACTGCACCACTAACGATTAAACCCGTTGGGAAGGAGTTGAAGAGAGAGTCAGAAGACCTGCCGGATACATTAACGTAAAAACCCTCGTGGACAAGGGTTTAAAACGAAATGATGTTTAGAGCAAAATATAGTTTAGTAACAGGTTTTTTACTTGTTTGTTTGTTTTGTAAGGCACAACAAAAGGAAGATACTTTGCAATTACATGAAGTTAATGTTACTGACTACCGCATTAAAAAATCGGCTGAAAACTTTGTTCAAGTAAAAATAGATTCGACAACACAAAGCACTTTTTTAACATCGAACCTATCGCAATTATTGCTACAGCAAAATGCTACATTGGTAAAGGCTTATAGTCCGGGTAACATTGCAACACTAAGTATTAGAGGAAGTACAGCACAACAAACAGCCGTTATTTGGAACGGAATGAATATTAATAACCCCATGCTTGGACAAGCAGATATATCCTTATTGCCTGTT
>Ga0209622_1000056_pt1 | contig 12104 bp, 3 predicted proteins | sample TexAe_OM3H0_M2_FD_187943 | JGI IMG/M metagenome (GOLD analysis project Ga0209622, IMG submission 187943) | Forest soil microbial communities from Davy Crockett National Forest, Groveton, Texas, USA - Texas A ecozone_OM3H0_M2 (SPAdes) (version 2) | ecosystem: Environmental > Terrestrial > Soil >...
GAACTTTCTCGCCTAACAACACAAACATGAGCACAACTTACATTCCGAGCAATGCAGATACTGCAGCAGGAAGTGTAAAAATTATTCTTACTACAAGCGGTAACGGAAATTGTAATGCTACAAAAGACACCATGTTGGTTACCATAACAAATGCGCCAAGCATTTCTGCGGGAGCTGATGCTAATGTTTGTTTAAGTAGCCCTAATCATGTGTTGAATGGTTCTTCATCAACAGGCTCTGCTACATGGAGCACCTTAGGAACCGGAACATTTACACCAAACAATACAACCCTTAATGCAACTTATGTTCCGAGCTCGGCAGATACAAGCATTAAACATGTTACTTTAATTTTAACCTCAGCAAATAATGGAGGTTGTAATGCGGTAACGGATACTATGAAAATTGTTTACACAAATCTTCCAACTGTAAATGCAGGAAGTAACCAAACGGTTTGTGGAAATAATGCAAATGTTACATTGAGTGGTTCATCATCAACAGGAAGCGGTGCCTGGACTACAAGTGGAACCGGAACATTTACGCCTAACAATACAACATTAAACGGAACATATATACCAAGCAATGCTGATACTGCATCAGGAAATATAAGCTTAACCCTTTCTTCAACTGGAGGTTGTGCAATCGTAACACAAACTATTTCAGTTACGATTACTAATGCACCCGGTGCACATGCAGGTGCAGATGTTGCTGTTTGTGCAAACAATGCAACCGTAACATTAAACGGAAACATTAGCGGAGCAACATCAACAGGAATTTGGAGCACCAACGGTACAGGAACATTTAATCCAAACAACACAACACTAAACGCTTCATATACACCAAGCAGCTCTGATACAACTGCCGGAAGTGTAACTATGATTCTTACATCAAGTGGTAACGGAAATTGTTTAGCAGCTACCGATACTATGAAAATTACTTATACTCATGCTCCGCATGCACACGCCGGAAGTGATGCAACTGCTTGCGCAAACAATTCGGTTGTATTAAGCGGTTCTATATCTGGTGGAACAGGCAATGGCATCTGGACTACTCCAAACGGAAGCGGAACATTTGCACCAAGCAACACTACACTTAACGCATCTTATAATACAGTTAATGCAGATACAGTTCCTGCAAGTGTTATGCTAATTTTAACTTCAACAAATAATGGAGGTTGTTTAGCTTCTTCTGACACTATGTTGGTTACAGTTAATCCGGGTCCTATTGTAAATGCAGGAACAGATCAAACCATGTGTGCAAATAATGTAAGCATTGCGCTTAGCGGAACCGTTGCTATTGCAACAGGCGGTCAATGGAGTTCGTTAGGCACAGGAACATTTACACCAAACAACACAACTTTAAACGCAAATTATAACCCAAGTGCAGCAGAAATTTCATCGGGTACAATTACTCTTATGCTAACCTCTACCGGAAACGGATTGTGCCAGGCGGTTACTGATACTATGAAAGTTCACTTAACCCCTGCTCCAATAGTAAATGCAGGTGCAGATATTTTTATCTGTAATAGCGGAATGTCTACAGCATTAAATGGAAGTGTAAGTGGTGGCAGTACAACGGGTCAGTGGACTACTGTAGGAAGCGGAACATTCACACCAAATGCTAATACACTAAATGCCACTTACAATTTAAGTACAGCAGATACAACCGCAGGCATGGTTAAACTTGTTCTTACTTCAACAAACAATTTAACTTGTAATGCCGTTACAGATACTGTAGTTATAAAACTTAACTCAGCACCTAATGTGTTTGCCGGAAATGATACAACAGTTTGCGGAAGCGTAAGTACAATTGCTCTTAACGGTTCTATCTCAGGTGGAATTATCGGACATTGGACTACACATGGCAACGGAACATTTGCACCAAACGATAGTACATTAAATGGAACATATAATGTGGGGTCAAACGATATAAGTGCCGGTTCGGTTGTTCTAACTTTAACTTCAAACGTAAACGGACAATGTCCTTCTTCATCTGATTCTGTAAAAATCACATTCTCTCCTGCAATTATTGTAAGTGCAGGCTCAAACATTCCGGTGTGCAGTGGTGTAATGACTGCACAATTAAACGGAAGTGTAAGCGGAGGAAGCACAACCGGACAGTGGACAACATTAGGCAGCGGAACATTTACACCTACTGATAGTACGTTAAACGCTGTATATAATTTAAGTGCTGCAGATACAAGTGCAGGAAGTGTTACACTTGTTCTTACATCAACGCATAACGGAGGTTGCTCTGCAGTTTCTAATACAGTAGTTATTACGATGAGCTCATCTCCTCTTACAAAAGCAGGCAATGACACTTCGGTTTGTGGAACTACAGTTGCGGTTCAACTACACGGTAATGTAACAGGTGGTTCAGGTGCAGGTGTGTGGACAAGCAATGGCACAGGAACTTTTGCACCAAACGACAGCACACTAAATGCAACATACCAACCAAGCGCTGCTGATGCAAGTGCAGGCGCTGTAACTTTAACACTAAGTTCTATAAACAATGGTTCGTGCCCTCAATCGGTTGATTCCATGAAGTTAACGATTACTCCGGCACCTATTGTAAATGCAGGTTCAAATATTGCTATCTGTAACGGTGTTATGACTACACCATTAAACGGAAATGTAAGCGGTGGCAGCACAACAGGGCAATGGAGTACATTAGGCAGCGGAACATTTACACCAAACGATAGCACACTAAATGCAACTTATAATTTAAGTGTAGCTGATTCTACAGCAGGAAATGTTTCACTTGTTCTTACATCAACACATAACGGAAGTTGTTCGATTGTAAGAGATACTGTTTTAATAACGCTTAATTCTGTTGCTACTGTATTTGCCGGAAACGATACTTCAATTTGTTCGAGTGTAAACAGCTTACAATTAAATGGTACAATAACAGGTGGCTCTCCAACCGGACAATGGACAAGTACCGGAACAGGAACATTTACTCCTAACGACAGTACATTAAATGCAACTTATCAGCCAAGTGCAGCAGATGTTACCGCAGGAAATATTACACTTACACTTGCTTCAACTCATAATTGTGTAAACAAAGCCGATTCATTAAAACTAACTATTATGTTAGCTCCGGTTGTTAATGCGGGTTCTAACATCTCTATATGTAATGGAGTAATGTCAACAGCACTTAGTGGAACCGTAACAGGAGGAACAAACACAGGTATATGGAGTACATTAGGTAGCGGATTATTTACACCAAATGATAGTACTTTAAATGCAACCTACAATTTAAGTGTAGCTGATTCAACTGCAGGAAATGTTTCTCTTGTTCTTTCATCAACACATAACGGAAGTTGTTCGGTGGTAAGAGATACTGTTTTAATAACACTTAACTCTACCCCTGCGGTGGTTGCCGGAAACGATACTTCAATTTGTTCAAGTACAAACAGTATAACATTACATGGTACAATAACCGGCGGAACAGGTACAGGATTGTGGACAAGTAACGGCACAGGTACATTTACACCAAATGATAGCACATTAAATGCAACTTACCAACCAAGCGCGGCTGATGTTACAGCCGGAAGTGTTACGCTTGCACTTACCGCTACACATAATTGTGTAAATAAAACAGACTCATTAAAATTAACTATACAATCAGCTCCGGTTGTTAATGCAGGTTCTAACATTGCTATATGCGGCGGAGTTATGTCGACAGTGCTTAGCGGAACAGTTAGTGGAGGTGCAGGCACAGGTATATGGAGCACTTTAGGAAGCGGAACATTTACACCAAACGATAGCACCTTAAATGCATCTTATAATTTAAGTGTTGCCGATACAACTGCAGGAAATGTAACATTAGTTCTTAGCTCTACACACAACGGAAGTTGTTCTGTGGTAAGAGATACTGTTTTAATTACACTTAACTCAACTCCGGTAACTAACGCCGGACACGATACAACAGTTTGCTCAGGCGCAAGCAGCGTACAATTACACGGCACTATTAGTGGAGGCTCCGGAACAGGAGTATGGTCGAGTGCAGGTACAGGAACATTTACACCAGATAGCACAACACTTAACGCTAACTATAACCCAAGTGCAGGTGACATTACTAATGGAAGTGTTACACTTGTGTTAACGTCTACTAATAGTTGTGTCAACAAAACCGATACGATGAAAATTACTTTTGCTCCAACAGCAACAGTTAGTGCAGGGCGAGATACTTCAATTTGTTCAAGTAGTTTAATTACACTTAACGGTTCTGTTACTACAGGTAGCGTTGCACATTGGTCGACTATTGGAACCGGAACATTTACACCAAACGATAGCACCTTAAATGCAACCTACACTCCGGCAGTAACCGATAATGACACATTAACTTTTGTGTTAGCTGTTAACCAAGGAGCTTCTTGCGGAATAGTAAGAGATACTGTGGTAGTGCATAGAAATGGACAACCAAGTGCATTGTTCTCGGTAAATAATTCTTGCCTGGGTCAGTCGGTAAACTTTACAGATAACTCAACTGCAGGTGGCGGATCAATTTCTACATGGTACTGGAATTTTGGAACAGGAGACACTTCTACTACAAAAAATCCTACCTACACATACACAACAAGTGGAACATATACCGTACACTTAGTTGTATCTGCAGGTGGAAATTGTAAAGACAGCATTTCTAAAACAATTAACATACATGCTGTGCCTGTGCCATCGTTTACTTTAAGTGCAAATTGTATAAGTGATTCAGCTACGTTTACTAATAGCTCAACAATAAGTCAAGGCAATATTGCTTCTTGGTCATGGAACTTTGGTGACGGGCATAATGCAAGCACACAAAACCCACATCACTTATACGATAGTTTAGCAACTTATACAGTAAGCTTAACTGCCGTTTCAGATTCGGGTTGCTCGGCTTCTATAACACATACGGTTGTAGTGCATCCATCTCCATTGGCAGGCTTAGCAGCACAATCAAACTGTTTAACGCTACTGGTTAACTTTAAAGATACTTCTAAAGTTATGTTGCCTGATAGTATTTCATCATACAACTGGAGCTTTGGTGATGGTGCTACATCTATAACTACAAATCCTTCGCATACATACAGCACAAGCGGAACTTATACCGTGTTATTGCAAGTGCAAACCAACAATGGTTGTACCGACACAGCTACTAAAGTAATTACTACAGGTCAACCTATAGTAGCTGATTACACACCTGCCGGAGGAAGTTATAATGTTCATCAGGATATAGACTTTACAAGTCAGGTTAGCGGTGCAAGCACATACAACTGGAATTTTGGAGATAACTCAACTGCATCTACCCTGCCTAATCCATCGCACGGATTTAATCTTGCAGGCACATACACAGTAACATTAGTTGCTACAAACAGTATGGGTTGCAGTGATACGGTTAGACATACATTTGAAGTAAACCCAAGCGGACACAGTATACCAACAGGATTTACTCCTAATGGTGATGGACTAAACGATTACTTCTACATTATGGGTGGACCATTCAGCCAATACGAGTTAAGAGTGTTTAATGAGTGGGGTCAACAAATATTTATGTCTAACAGCCAGTCTGACAAGTGGGATGGAACTTTTATGGGAACCAAACAACCTGCCGGTACTTATATGTACATATTTAATGGCAACGTTGATGGTAAGAGTTTGAAACTAAGTGGTGAAATTAATTTAATACAATAAACATGAAAACAAAAATACTTATACTCGTTTCGCTTTATTGTTTTTTAGCAATGCAATTAAAAGCACAAGATCCGCATTTAGCGCAATATGATGCGTTTCCTGTTTATTTGAATCCTTCGTTAACCGGAAATTATTTAGGTGAGGGAGACGATTACAGAATATCTACTGTTTATCGTTCTCAGTGGCGCGCGCTTACACCAAAACCTTTTACTACTTACGGTGTAGGATACGACCAAAAAATTAACAGGTTTGGTTTAGGAGGATTTATACTTGATGATAAATCAGGAGTAGGAAATTATAACACCATGAATGTTCAGGTATCGGGTTCTTATTTAATTACCGACCCAAAAACATCTCCTCACTTATTAAGTGTTGGGGTACAAATGGGTATATTTTATAAAAGCTTTAATCCAAATTCGTTGTTGTTCGAAAGTCAGTACGATAATTCAACAGGCTCACTTAATTCAAACATTAATAGTGGCGAGTATTTTAAAAAATCGAGCTTAGTAAATTTTGATGCCAACATGGGAGTTTTTTATAAGTATAGAGATGTACAAAAAAAATTCTGGCCTTATATTGGTTTATCATTATTTCATGTAAACCAACCTAAAGAAAATTTTGGGGGTTATGTAGAGAAATTGCCTATACGTTGGGATGTACAAGCGGGTTGCGATTTTTTAATTAATGAAAAATTTAAATTAACGCCTACTGTTTTATACATGAACCAAGCAAAAGCCTGGGAATTAAATATGGGTGCATTGGGCTATTACAAACTTAATGACAGCAAAGAAGTACGATACGATTTAATTTTTGGGGTTAACTACCGATTAAAAGATGCCCTTATTTTACAGGCAGGAATTAAGAAAGATAACATTGCTTTGCGTATGAGTTATGATATAAACACATCGTACCTAAATAGCTATACAAATGGTAAGGGTGGTTTTGAAATGACACTTATTATAATGGGTAAAAAAGGCACGCCTATTTTTAAATCAATGAGTAAATATTAGGAATAAATAATCATTCTTGCTTTAACAGGCAAACAAACAGCCTCATTTTTACCTAGTTTGCCCCATTTATGGTTGATTTTACCTCATTTGCCTTTAATATTACTTATTTTCCGCTTATACTTGCAAAAACTGGTTTTGTCCTTTTTCACAGTAAAAGGGGTGCTTGCGAGTTTACATTACACGACTTAATATTAAGATACAAATGAAAAAAACAATATCAGTAGCTGTTGCAAGTTTAATTGGTTTACATACACTTTCGGCAAAACCTGTTACGCCCGTTACGGCGCAAGCAGTAGCCGAAACTTTTTATAAAAAAAATAATCAGTTACAAAGCGTTCAGCTTAATTTAGCTTATACAGAAAAATCTGCTAACGGATTACCTGTGTATTATGCATTTAACGTAAATACAAACAATGGTTTTGTAATTGTAACAGCCGATGATGCTGCACACCCCATTATAGGATATTCTACCAAAAATCAATTTGTAGTGCCCGAAGCTAATACAACTATTGGGAGCTGGCTTAAAAATCGTAAAAAAGAAGTTGAAAGCATTCGTGCTAATAATTTAGTGGCTGATGAAACTATTAAAAAAGAATGGTCGGGTAATTTTTCTGCTAACAGCACGGCTAAGTTGGCTAATGGTGCAAACTCAACCATGAATATAAATATAGCGCAAATGTGCCAAACAACATGGAACCAAAGTGGTGGTGGCTCTGCGTCTTATAATAGTTTGTGCCCAAGTGGTTCTGTTACAGGTTGTGTAGCTACTGCTATGGCACAGATAATGAAATATTGGAATTATCCGGCACATGGTACAGGCTCAAGTTCTTATTGCGATTGTAAAGCCGATTCGTTAGCGGGTACTCCGTTTACAAACAATTACGGAACATTATCAGCTAATTATGGTGCAACAACTTATAGTTGGTCTGCTATGCCTTTAGCCGCTTCAAGCTCGGCGGTTGCTACATTAATGTATCAATGCGGAGTAAGTGTTGAAATGGATTATGACCCCAGCGGAAGTGGTGCTTGGGTTATTACAGCTGATGATTCTATTTGCGCGCAAACATCTTATGTAAAATATTTTAATTACAATCCGTATACGATTAAGGGCTTGTTACGTTCAAATTATAACGATGCTATTTGGACACAACTAATGGTTAATGAATTAATAAACGGCAGGGTAGTTCAGTATGTTGGCGATGATCCAACACAAGGAGGACACACCTGGGTGTTAGATGGAGTTGATACCAATAGTTTTTTCCACATGAATTGGGGTTGGGCCGGTTCAGATGATGGTTTTTATTCTTTAAATAATTTGCAAACTTCGGGTGGTTTTAATCCTTCGGTATATCACGAAGCTGTTATTGGAATTGAGCCTTTGCCGCCTCATGCAGTTGATGCAGGCGTAACTAATGTTTTAAATCCAAATCAAACAGTTTGCTCAACAACCTTTGCTCCCAGTATTGTTTTACAAAATTTTGGAAGTACAACGTTAACATCGTGTACACTTAATTATACGCTGGATAATAATGCCACACAAACACAAAGCTGGACAGGCTCGCTTAGTAGTGGGCAATCAGTTAATGTAACTTTACCATCTATGACAACTACTGTGGGCACTCACTCGCTTAGTTGTTATACCAGCAACCCAAACGGCGTTGCAGATAGTAATGGTTTAAACGACCAATCGGCAAGTTTCTTCACCTATGTTACATCAGTAAGTTCTGTTTTTTCAGCTAATCAATCTACACTTTGTTTTGTACCTGCACCCATACAATTTACAAGTACATCAACCAATGTAACTAATTACCATTGGTCGTTTGGCGATGGAGGAACAGATAACACACCAAGCCCCATGCACACATATACAGCATCAGGCAATTATAATGTAAAACTAATTGCTTCTACTTGTAATGGTGCTTTAGCAGATACAATTAGCAGTACCATTAGCATAACCACTCCTGCTGCTCCAACGGCTAGCGGAACAACTACATGCAGTAACTCTTCGGTTGTATTATCTGCCAGTGGCAGCGGAACTATTGTATGGCAAAATGCTGCGGGCAATCAGTTAGGCACAGGCACAACATTTACTACACCAACACTTACAAGCAGTACTACATATTATGCCGTAAACACAAATCCATCTGCATCCATTTATGGAGCTCCTGCCTTAAACACTACAGTAGGAGCCGGAGCGTATTTGAATGCCAGCCACTCACTTAGTTTTAATGCTAACCAAGCCATTACGCTTAATTCTGTTGATGTATATGCGCAAAGCACTTCGGCACAACCTGTAATTCAGTTGCAAGATAATATGGGTAATATTTTACAATCATATACACCTACACTTACAGCAACAGGTAAAAACACGGTAACACTTAATTGGAGTGTTGGACCGGGCACAGGTTATTTATTAGCCGCTACCGGAAACAATATTAATTTATATCGTAATTCACTTTCATCGGGTTCTGTTCCTTATCCGTATAATATTGGTTCTTTAGTAAGCATTACAGGTGATGATGTAGACTCTTTACACTACTACTATTTTTATAACTGGCAAGTGCAACAAGAGGCTTGTGCAAGTTCTGCCGTTCCGGTTACTGTAACTGTACAAACCTGTACGGGCATTAAGCAAGAAATGGGAAATGGCCAGTCAATTGCTATTTATCCTAATCCTACTTCACAAAACATTACACTGCAAAGTGCAAAGGCTTTAGGAGTAATTAAAGTTTATAATGCTATTGGGCAACTTGTTGCAAAACAAGAAACAACTGAAAATACGCTGCAGCTAAATTTAAGTGCGTTTGAGCCGGGCGTATATTTTGTTTTAGTGGGCAACTATCAGACAAAAATTATAAAGCAGTAAGTGTATAAATCACAACTCATAAAACTTGGTGTTGCTTGCCTCCCAGCCTACCAAGGCATTTAGTAAACCACCGTTGCGGTTTTTAGCAATAATTAATTCTGCTTTGCCCTCGGCGGGGATGTTATCTTGTATAAAAGCTTCGTTGTAGTACGATGCACGATAAATAACTTATTTCTGCTTCGCGCAATCTTTTTTTAAGCAATAGCATTAAATTTTACTAAAGTTGATTTTTTACAATGCTAAATCATTATCAAAAAAATTAATAGGGATAAAAAATACTCCCAAACCAAACCGCTTTTGCGGGGGCAATGCTTTGGTTTTCTTTTCTCTCCTTTTCTTTCATTTTCTTTTTTTTCCTTTCCTTTTCTTTGTGTACTTTCCTCAGGAGTAAACCCCGAGGAAACTAAAATTTGTAATTAGTTAATATGGGAAATCGCCTGTACAAGTGTTTTAAAACCCTCGTTGCAGCAATTTACACCGGTGTTATTTACGAATCCAGGAGTTACACTGCCCCTCGCAGATTTTGCAAACAAGCCGCCATAAGTGATATCTGTTAACAGCACTATTGCAAAATTACTGCACATGGTTTTTATATGCTGTACTTTGCGGCATTGATTTAGCTATGATTATTTAATTACTAAGTAATTACACTAGTGCTTTGCGGTAGATTTTTCTTTTGTACCTTTATTCTAAATATCAATAATGAAAGTTTTCGAGATAGTTTTACTTTGCATAACTGCAATATGTACCATCATATTGACTTACAAATGGAGTGAACTAAATTCTTCAAAAAAGATTCTTTCAATTATTGCAATTATTACATCTGTTGTTGTGGCTTTTAATAGTTACAAACAAACAAAAAAAGACGAAGTAGTAGAAAGAATAAACGCAAAATTCGGCGACATTAAAGACTTGCATGGTAGCATAACTATCCCGAAAATGGCGATGGGTCTTAAATCAACAGCAATTATTTTGCTTGGAGGTAGCGGTATATTCGGTCTTGATTTGTATTCAGGCCCATTAATGCAATTATATATAAAAGATGGAAAGTTATTTGTTAGTACTATTATTAGAAATTTAGATGGTAAAATCATCGCAGTAATCGAAGATAACACTTGGACAATATTTGACGATGATTTTGAATACAATGATGATAACAAAACTGCTTTTGAGTTAGTTACAAAAGGAGAAAGATCGGTTTTCTTTCAAATTGAACTTAAAGATGGGGTTGCACATATTTCAGGATACTTGTTAAATGACAAAGGGCTTGGCTTCATTTTTTATAACCTACAAGATTACTCTGGTGCGATGTACTTAATAAAAGAACCTGAGACTAAACATCATATGCCTAGTTATATAAATATCCCTCGTATTTTTAAATATCCTAGAGAAAAATATTACGGCGATAGACAATAATTAAATTCTTAATGGTAATAACCTAATAACAAGTTTTTGTTGCTTAACTTCTCATGAAGATTTCTCAGTAATTATTTAAAAAAATAAATTCAGCAGGCACTTATAAAACAAAAAACCCTCGTAAATTATTCATTTACAAGGGTTTTACTTAGTAGCTTGCGGTCCGGACGGGACTCGAACCCGCGACCTCCGCCGTGACAGGGCGGCATTCTAACCAGCTGAACTACCGGACCAACCTATTAAGGAGGCGCAAATGTACAAAAATTTCTTTTCCCAGCAAATTTAACCTCCTAATTCTTTATTTTTAGGCTTTATTTGCAGCTCTATTTTTGGCATCAGGCGTTAACATATCTAAAAAATCAAGCCCTTTAAAACGCCTTGTTTTATGGTTAAACTATTTTGCGGTGGTAGCCCTGTTATTGTCGTTTACGGCCAAGTACATTAGTCCGCAAACCTTTTACCCCCTGGCCTTTTTTGGCATTTCGTATCCGGTTTTATTGCTGTTAAATGTTTTATTTATTGTTTTATGGAGCATTCAAATGCGCTGGTGGGCATTATTATCGGGCCTTGCCATTATTGCCACCCTGCCTAACCTGTTAAGCATTGTACACGTAAACCTGGGTAAAAAACCAACCAGCAATAACGATATTAAGGTGATGGATTTTAACTGCATGTTGTTTGATTTGTATAATTGGTCGCACAACAAACAATCGCGCAAACTGATTTTTGAAATGCTGCAAAGCGAATCGCCCGATATACTTTGCTTGCAGGAGTTTTATACATCCGAGCAACCACAGGATTTTCATAATGCCGATACGCTGGTGTCGTTTTTAAAAACCAAAAACATTCATGCCGAATACACCACCACCCTGCGCGAGTTCGACCACTGGGGCATTGCTACGCTAACTAAATACCCTATAGTGCGTAAGGGTAAAATTGTTTTCGACACCAAATCAAACAACATTTGTATTTATACCGATGTGATTATAAATAAAGACACGGTGCGCATTTATAACACGCATTTGGCATCCATTAGTTTTGGTAAAAAAGAATACAAGTTTATTGATGGGCTGAATAATAACGAGTACAACGATTCTAACCTGGTAGAATCTAAAAACATTATTAAGCGTTTAAGAAACG
>Ga0209622_1000057_pt1 | contig 11943 bp, 12 predicted proteins | sample TexAe_OM3H0_M2_FD_187943 | JGI IMG/M metagenome (GOLD analysis project Ga0209622, IMG submission 187943) | Forest soil microbial communities from Davy Crockett National Forest, Groveton, Texas, USA - Texas A ecozone_OM3H0_M2 (SPAdes) (version 2) | ecosystem: Environmental > Terrestrial > Soil >...
ATGCTTCGCCACTGCTCGACCCCCTCCAGCAAATTAGCTATAGAACCTCCCCGGCGGCAGCTTAGGCCGATATGAGCAGAATCACAAATTCGGATCAGTATTATGAGGAAGGTCATCGAAATGTTGATGACAGCAAACATATTAACGGGCGCTCGTCCGCAGTTGAAGATCGCTCCTGGCGGGCCTGGTGAGAGGCGCCGCACCGGCCAGCTGGTGTCGAGAAATCGCTTTAGACCCCACACGCGATTACCAACGCCACGGCGTCCCCAGCTTCGGCAAGTCGGGGGTACGGGACCGTCACGGGACCACAGCGCCTAGACCACCCACCTGCACCGGCGTTTCCGCTGGTCAGAGTGGAGCCGATGACGGGAATCGAACCCGCGTATTCAGCTTGGGAATCAGACGTGGGTGCTGGGGGATTGGGGTTGACCTGCGGTGATGGGCTGTCCCAGAGGGTCTGGGTGACCGTGGTTGACCGGGGTTAGTGGCACGGTAGTGGCACGGCTGGTGTGGGGATCCTGAACACGTTGGGGTGGTCTGGCTCTCCCGTGCGGGAACAAACGATCTTGGTCGATTCGGCGCACATTTACGCCGTATCTCGTATCCGTTTGTAATACAATGTGCGAGGTGGCCGATGAGTTGTTCGACCTGGAGCAGCTCGATGATGAGGATCCGTTCGAGATCGACGCTCAGGCCGCGCACCTGTTCAAACATCCACGCTTGGGCATCGAGGACATCCGTGAAGTCTGGGCATCCGATCCGATCTTCTACCCCGCCAAACCACCCGCCCACTGGCTGATGGTCGCCGAGATCGACGGCGTGGTCGTCATGGTGCCGCTCGCACCTGCACGCGACGGCAATCCACGACGGTGCCGACCCATCGGCTGCTACCGCGCCTCGAAACACCTCGCAGATCTATACCGGAGAGACAGATGACCCAACCCATGACCCCCGATGAAGAATATGAGTTCTACGCTCGCGACGAAAACCAGGAACCCCAGGGGCCGGGGCGGCGCCGGTTGACCGCGACGGTGCCGGTCCGTTTCCCACCTGAGTTGCTGGAGCAGGTGCGCGCCGCTGCCGCGGCGGACGACCGGTCGGTCTCGTCGTGGATTCGCCGCGCCGTCGAGCACGAACTGCGTCATCCCGCCTAGTCCAGGCCTCCCGGCCGCGGGAGGTTCTGAGGAGTGGATTCTGCACCTGTGTCGATGGGACAACAGGGACCTAGGCTGTAGCGGTCGGCCGTCGTCACGTGCCTTGGCGAGTGGGGCTGTCGGGACCAGCAAGGTGCGGGAGCCTCACGGTGAGCCGAGTTCGTGAGTCGGCGGTCTGACCGGAGTGGCGATCGGGGCGATCGGCGCGCTTGCGCGCCGTCTTGATCTGTTATGGGCTAATTCGGCAACAGAGTCGTGCGGCGGAGTGCGGCGGACGCCGTCGGCAAAGCGTTTGATTTCAGGACGTAGGTCGCGAGCTGTATCGCGACGGATTTAAACGCAGGGCTCGATCGCCGGGCCCTCGTCGAAGGAGCTGGGCGCATGCTTGAGGTGATCGACAAGGGGTCTTGCAATGAATCCCATCCGGTGCCACTCCTGTTCGTCCACGGGGGTTGGCATGCCGCCTGGTGTTGGGACGAGTATTTCTTAGATTTCTTCGCGGACAGGGGTTATCGCGCGCTGGCATTAAGCCTTCGCGGCCACGGGGGTAGCCCGACACCTAAGCCGCTGCGCGCCTGTTCGATCGCCGACTACGTCGACGATTTGGCCTCAATAGCAGACAGCTTGTCCACCAGGCCAGTGGTGATTGGCCACTCCATGGGCGGGTTCGTGGTGCAGAAGTACCTGGAGTCACGCGACGCTCCAGCCGCAGTGTTGGTGGCCTCCGTGCCCGCGCGGGGGGCCCTCGCAGGCGCGATGCGACGGATGAAGCGGTACCCGTGGAATACCCTGCGGGCCGTGCTCACCGGCAAGTCGTTGCATGCCGTCGCGGCCACTCCTCAGCTCTGCCGTGAAAGCTTCTTCTCCACACACACTCCCGGGACGCAGGTTCTGCAATACCATGCGCGGCTGCAGGAGGAGAGCGCACGAGCAATTTGGCTCGACATGATGCTGCTCAACTTGCCCAGGCCCAAGAAGGTCACAACACCGCTTCTAGTAGTCGGGACAGAATGTGATGCCCTGTTTACCCCAAGCGAACAGCGCAGAACTGCACGTGCATACGGCACCGAAGCGGAAATGTTCCCCGAAATGGGTCACGACATGATGCTTGAGCCCGCATGGGCCGCCGTTGCCGAACGAATCCATATGTGGCTCGGCACTCGCGGGCTGTGAGGCGCGTTGGCGAGCCTGGCCAAATCGAAACCGCTCGCCCGAAAGCAGTTTTCGAATCACCCTAATCGGGTGATGCCGCAGCACACGCCCAGGTGCAACTATTCCCGCAATGCACGAATTGGGACACCGCGCCGGATCAGGAGGCAGCGTCCTGAGGGCAAAGGCGGACGAAAACAAGGAGCCGTAGCAATGGCATACACAACAAAGTTGCCGCCCACGATGATCCGTAGGTTTAGACATGTGGACGCTCAGCACAAGTGACGGCCGTCGGGTAGCCAATATCCGCTTGGAGATAAACGCCCGCCGCATCGTCCACACGCTGGGCGTTACACAGCTGCGCGGTCCCTACTCCTGGGATGTCGCAGACAATCAAGGGCATTGGCTCGTTGCTGAGATCAAGCATCGATCGCGAGGCGGCGGACAGTGATTATCGGACGCAATCCGCGTACTCCGGTTATCGGCGATACCGTGCTGTTCCGTACCGACAATAGGCGCGGTGTCGGGATCATCGTCGACACGAACGCCATTAGATACAAAGTCTATTGGCGCAACGGGAGAGGCAACCTGTCTTGGCATGCCCGTGCCGAATTGGCCGTCCCCCGACTCGACTACGGACGGCGATGGCCATGATGACCACTAGTGCCCGTGATGACGCTGGTTTAGAAGCCTTGGAGGTGTCAGTGAAATTCCGGGTAGGCGATAGAGTGCGCGAGCGTCTTCGCGTCGGCACTATCACAGACGTCGGCACCGTACTGGTGCAGGTCAAGACCGACGAGGGCAGATTGCGGGCGGTCTGCCCGTGGGAACTGGTCAAGATTCACGGCTGACACGACAGCACACATCGACGTCAGCGGCCGGTAAGCGCAACCAGCCGAACGGGTTTGGGCCTGGTTGGTTGACGATTGATCCCCACCGTTGCCGGAACTTGGATCCGGTATGGAATCACAAAGTTCTCGATGAGGCGACGAAGGTACCGCTCGTCTTCGTGCCCAACATATGCGTCCAGCCACGTTGTGCACCGCTGCAGCAGATCGGGTCGCAGGCAGATCCGTTTCATGGCAACTGATTTGAACAGTTGGCGAATGGCTGCGAATGTTTCACCAGCGCCGATAGCCACGTAGACATCATCGCGCTCAACGGCGCACAGGTACGGCTTAGTGGCATCAGCGAGGGCCCAGGCCAAGTTGGTTTCTTGCGCGGCCATCAGCAGACCTCTCTGCTAGCCGTGCAACCCTTGGCGGTTCGGGCAGCAAGTGTCGCTTGCCGGATGGCGTCACTGATGACGTGAGGTGCCTGCTGGGCCAGCATGTGCCCGGCGTGGGGAAGGTGCACATGCGTGGCACCCGCAATCCCGGCGGCCAGCTCCCGCGAGTGCGCTGGCGGCGTCAATACATCTGCGCCGCCGCTGATCACGATGGTGCGCGCGCGGACAGAACGAAGGGTGCGGTACTGGTCGTAGCTGCACAGTGAGGGCAGGAATCCGACCGCCGTGGAGACCGGGGTGGTGGCCAGCGCCTCGGCCGCAACCGACACCAGCGTTGCGCGCTGCGCGCGCCCGCAGCCATAGCAGCGGCCCAGCGTCGCGCACACCGGCCCGGCCAAAACCCGCAGCGCCCGCTCGGGGGTGTGGTCGATGAGCCCCACCAGCGCTGCAGTGGCCGGGCTTGCCAGCAGCCGGCCCAGGCCGCGGTCGGCGAGCCTGCCGGCCGCGGTGGCGACCAGGACCAGTCCTTGCGGGTCGACGGGCCGGTCTGCGGCGGGCCGGCCGAGGTAGGCCAGCGCCACCATCCCGCCCATCGAGTGCCCGACAAGAGTGACCGACCCGGAAACCTCCAGCGCGACGAGGACATCAGCGAGATCGGAGGCCAGCTGCTCGATCCGGTAGGTGCTCATCGGCGCGCCGCTCGAGCGGCCGTGACCGCGGTGGTCATAGCTGATCACCCGCACGTGCTGCCCGTAACGGCGCAGCAGGTAATCGATTTGGGGTGACCACGACGCACTCGTCAGGCAAAACCCATGCAGGAAAACAACAGTGTGCTCGGCGCGGGGTGGACCACCGTCACGCACCGCTAACCGCACACCATCACGTGTCATCACACAAACCTCGGAGCGGTAGCGGTGGATCGGCCGGAAACGTCGCGCTCCAACATCGCCGCGGTAGTTCGGTCGATGGCGCAACGGAACTGAGGTGAGCGGGGCGCCCATCCCCTGCACGACGTCTGCACCCGGTGTCTGAAACGCGGCTCGCAACATCACGCACTCCGCCGTGAGTCGCGCCCAAATGCGTTGAGACAGCACCCGCAGGGAGAGGAACCGGCTCGCGTACGGCTACGCCGCCGGTTTCGTTTACTCATCACCTTTCGCACCGTCCAGTGACTTTCCGGACCGCCGCGCCCGACAGTCTCATCTTCGGCAGGAACCCTAATGCCGGGCTGGCCGCCACCTCGTTAACGAAGTCGTGCTCGTCGTGGGCCGACATCAGGATCACCTCCAACGCCGGCGCCCACTGTTGCCGATGGATTGTCTCGGCCAGGTCGAATCCGCTCTCACCGCCCAGTTCGATATCAACCAGGGTGACGTCGGGGCGTAGCCGTTCGAGACACTCCATAGCGTCTGCGCTGCTGGTCGCAGTGCCCACCACTGACACGCCGTCGCGCTCAAGCGCAAGAGCGGCGATCGTCATGAAAGGTCGGTTGTCATCGACAATCACGCACCGCAATGTTCGGACCGACTGCATCATGCGCTCCGTGTGGCGCAGCGGCCGTAAGTCTGCTTCTGCCGGGGCAGAACCATCACAACTCCTCTGAAATGTGTTGCCGGACGGGGGCCTCCCGATCCGGCGCCTCAATTCCTGGCTTGCGGAATAGTTTCAGCTGGCTGTGTGAGGCGGCGTCACCCGATTTGGGTGATTCGAAAACGGCTGCGCGGGTGGAGTCGTGTGAGTGGAAGCAGCAAAGCGGTTTCGGAGAGTAGCGCTTGTCGGCAAGACCTTTCCATTGCCGCACAGCGCGGCTCGGATGCCGGCCCGCGTCGCCGCTGGCCGCTTCGCTTGGACGTGGGCGCGTTGAAGCGCGTCTCACGTGACCTGGCCGGATTGCCCGGGATCATCCTTGCGCTGAACTGCGCTGATCGGGGGCAGCTGTGAGATAGTCAGGGGCGGAGGCTTGGGCATCGTGGGCATCACTGCACAACCCGACGATGGCGTGAGGGCCGGTACCCGGACGCCCGTGATGGCGCGCGCACCGTTGTTCGAGCGCCTCGGGGCCGCTGCTCCGGGCGGGGTAACACTGGTTTGCGCGCCCGCCGGCAGCGGCAAGACGGTGTTGCTGCGGTCCTGGATTGACCACGCCAGCCTGGGTGATCACACAGGATGGGTATCCGTCGACCACGAGGAGTGCGACCCCCAGCGTTTTTGGCGGTCGGTGATCGATGAGCTGCGGGGCACCGTCGGCGCGAATGCTTTCGTGGATGAGCTCACGCCCACCCCCTCCTTCGACGGTGAGGCGGTGGTCGACCGCCTGATAGCCGAGCTCGGCTCGCTTGAGGAGCCGGTCGTTCTGGTGATCGACGATCTGCACGAGCTTCGCTCCACCGAGGCGCTCGCCCAGCTGAAGGTGCTGCTTTCGCGGCGACCGCCGCTGCTCAGCATGGTGTTGGCGAGCCGCCGCGACCCCCAGTTGGGATTGCATCGTCTGCGCCTGACCGGCGAGCTCGCCGAGCTGCGGGCCGCCGACCTGGCTTTCGGCCTCGAGGAGGCGCGCCTGCTGCTGGCCGCCTCGGGGGTGACGCTGTCGGATGAGTGCCTGGCGGATCTGCATGCGCGCACGGAGGGCTGGGCGGCCGGGCTGCGGCTGGCGGCGATCTCGCTTGCCGGACATCCCGAACCGGAGCGGTTTGTCGCCGAGTTTTCCGGCAGCGATCGCACGGTGGCCGAGTATCTGTTCGCCGAGGTACTCGAGCGTCAGCCGGATGAGGTGCGCCAGTTGCTCCTGTGTACCTCGGTTGTGCAGCGGGTCAGCGGCGCGCTGGCCGACCATCTGGTTGACGGTCATGGCTCCGAGCGGATCTTGCATGCGCTCGAGCAGGCCAACGCGTTCGTGGTCGCGGTGGACGCAGGACGGTCCTGGTTTCGCTACCACCAGCTGTTCGCCGGTCTGCTTCGGCTGGAATTGCGGCGCACCCAGCCCGAGTTGATCCCGCAGCTGCACGATGCGGCCGCCCGCTGGTATGGCGAGCACGGCTACGTTGTCGAGGCGGTGCGACACGGACAGGCCGCGGAGAACTGGCAGTACGCCGCGCAGCTGCTCGGGCAAAACGCGCTGAGCCTGGCGCTGGACGGCCAGTGGGCGACCGTGGGTGCGCTGCTGACGGCGTTCCCCCGCCATGCAGCTTCCAATCCCGAGCTCGCGCCGGTGTTTATGAATAAGCATCTCAGGAACGGATCCATTGAAGCTGCGGCGGCCAGCTTGGCCGTCGGCGAACACGGAGTCGCCGATGTGCCCGCCGACCGGCGCCGTGGCTTTGAACTGCGGCTCGCGGTGATGCGATTGGGTTTGGCGATCCAGCAAGGCGATTTCGGCTCGGTAGTCGACCAGGTGGGGTCGCTGCTTGCGTCCGTGGAGGCGGAAATACCGGGCGAGGTGGGGCTCGGCGATGACGTGCGGGCGGTTGCGCTGCTGCAACTGGGTACCGCCGAGATGCGGATGCGTCGCATGGCCGAGGCGGGGACCCATTTGGGACAGGCGCTGCAATTGGCGCGGCGGGCGGGACGGCCGTATCTAGAGGCGCAATGTCTGGCCCGTTTGCCGGTTCCGCTCGTGTACCGTTCGTTGGCATTCGCGCGGGAGCGGGCGCTGGAGGCGATCGCAATCGCGGACAAGCACGGCTGGGGCTCGGAGTCGTTCCTAGTTTCCGCCCTGATAGCGGCCGCTGGTGCCGATGTATGGCAAGCGCGGTTCGAGGATGCCAGGGCATGGCTGGCGCGCGCCGAGCAGGTCCCAGGCCTGGAGCAGGATCCCGCGGCGGCGATGACCACCCAGGTCGTGTGGGGAATGCTGCACGATGGTGAAGGCAGGTACTTGCAGGCGCTTGCCGCCTATCGTGAGGCGGAGCGATTCCACGCGCAACTGGTCACAGCGGGAGCGTTTTTCAGAGTTCTTCTGCGGGGGCTTGTAGCCCGGATGCAGGTGCGGCTGGGTGATGCGGCGGCTGCCCGGGCATCGCTTGGCGAGTTGTCGGGGCAGGAATGCGAGTCGGGGGACTGTCGCGTGGCGCTCGCTTTGGTGCACATCAGCGATGGCGACACCGACGCGGCGGTCGACGTGCTTGGTCCGGTCCTGGATGGCTCCGCCGCTGTCTTTCACGTTTGCTCGCTCGTGGAGGCATTCTTGTTGGACGCGCTCGCGCATGACATGCTCGGCGACACGCAGCAGGTGGAGAGCGACATCGAGCGCGCGCTCGAGTTAGCCGAGCCCGACGAGGTCGTCTGGCCGTTTGTGATAACACATTCGCAAGGACTGCTCGAACGCCACCCGCGGCAGGGCACCGCCCATGCCGCGCTGATCTCACGGATCCGCGACGTACTGTCTGGAGGGGCACCGCAAGAGCGTGGCGGCGACCGGCTCCCGATACCTGGGAAGCTCACCGAGGGGGAGCTGAGGGTGCTGCGTTATCTGTCGAGCAACTTCTCCGCCCCCGAAATCGGCGCCGAGCTCTACCTTTCCGTCAACACCGTTAAGACCCACATGCGCCACATTTACGAGAAGCTAGGCGTGCGCCGTCGCACGGAGGCCATCGAGCGCGCGCACGCGCTGGGACTGATACCGGCGCCGTCGCTGCGGCGTCGCAGCGACATCTCAGCGGATCAGCGCGGCGCCGGCTCGCCGGCCACGCTCGCTCCGTAGTGGGGTTGCGCAAGTTTCGTTTGCCGGTCCACGAGCGGAACGAATACTCGAGTGTGCGGCGCCTCAATGGTCTGAGCCGCTGCCACCGGATTCACGTGATTTGCCACCGGTCTCATCGCCGTCGCTCGTGCGGACTTCGAGCAGCTCCAGCCCCAACTCCTCAAGCTCGGCGAGCACACCATAGAGCGCTGCCTGGTCCGGCACATGCCCGGTAAGCACGGTCGCATCCCGTTCTGCGTGCACCTGCAGGCCTGGAAAGGCGCCAATCAACATCTCGCCCAAAAGTCCGCGGACGCGAATCTCGTAACGCGCCGCCTTCGGCGAGTCTTCCACACCGGCAGCCTGTCTCAGGGCGGGCGAACACGCATCACACGAATCGTGTGAAAACTGGTCATGCCGACCAGGTCCGCCCGTGTCGCCAGCAAGGTGGGGTTGCGGCTCTACTGCAACGATCCGTGCTCTCGGGCGCGTTGTGGGCCCAGGTCGGCGATCCTCGCGGATGAGCGGATAGATCTCGTCGAAAGCCTGGCGCGGAGGCACGTTTTCGATTCACACGAATCGGGTGACGCCGCCTCACATAGCCAGATGCAACTATTCCGGGACGTGAGCTAAAGCATCGCACCGGATCGGGTGGCCACTCGCCCGGTGTGGATGCGGCATAGAGAACAACTGCGAATGCCCGAAGGTCCGTTGGCGCCGTCGTGTCCAACTGGACTCGCCGGCTCCGGCGGACATCAAACCGTTACGCCGGAAGTGCGATACGAGGGAGGGGTGCATTGATAAGGCGTCTCGGACGCGTTTGGGTACCAACCGTGATGGTCGTCGTAGTGGCTCTTGCGGCGTTTACCGTGTCGAATCTGCATAAGATTTTCGGCTCACACATGTACCATCCGGACTCCGCCAATGCCGATGCGATTGTGCAGTTCAACCCCAAGCGGGTGCTGTATGAGATTTTCGGCCCGGCCGGCACGGTGGCTGACATCAACTATTTAGACGCCGAGGCTCAGCCCCAGCGCGTTGATGCCGCGACGTTGCCATGGTCGCTGATGCTTGTGACCACGCTGACCGCGGTGAGCGCCAACGTGGTGGCCCAAGGCGACAGCGACACCATCGGGTGTCGCATCACCGTAAACGGTGATGTCCGCGATGAGCACACGGTGGATGCATACAACGCTCAGACCTCATGTCTGGTGAAGTCGGCATGAGCACGCGACACAGCCTGCCTCCCGACCCCAAGCAGCGCCGCCCCGTGATCGCGCGGGTGATCCGGTGGCTGTCGGTGCCGATCATCCTCGGCTGGTTAGCGCTGACAGTGGTGGTCAATGTTGTGGCACCACCGCTGGAAGAGGTCGGTGCGGCGCACTCGGTGGCGATGACCGCCAAGGATGCCCCGTCAACGATCGCGATGATGCGCATCGGCAAGGACTTTAAGCAGTTCGATTCCGACACCACCGCCATGGTGCTGCTGGAGGGCCAGGACAAGCTCGGTGATGACGCACACCGGTTCTACGACACCCTGATCCAAAAGCTCTCGGCCGATACGACCCACATCGAGCACATCAACAACTTCTGGGGTGATCCGCTGACCGCGGCCGGTTCCCAAAGCTCCGACGGCAAGGCCGCCTACGTGCAGTTGAATCTGCGCGGCGACCAGGGCGGCACCGAAGCCAACGAGTCGGTCGCCGCGGTGCAGCGCATCGTCAACAGCGTGCCCCCACCGCCGGGGATCAAGGCCTATGTGACCGGTTCGGGACCGCTGGCCACCGATCGGCGCGTGTACGGCGACGAAGGCGCCAAGAAGATCACCAAGGTCACCCTGGCGGTGATCACGGTGATGCTGTTGCTGGTCTACCGCTCGATCTTCAGCACGGTGTGCATGCTTTTCACAATCGGGATCGAACTGGAAGCCGCGCGCGGTGTCATCGCGGTGCTGGGCAACAACAACATCCTCGGGTTGTCGACATTTGCGGTCAATCTCCTCATCGTCCTGGCGATCGCGGCCTCCACCGACTATGCGATCTTTTGGGTGGGCCGCTATCAGGAGGCGCGATCGCGGGGCCTGGATCGCAAAGCCGCCTATTACAACATGTTTTCGGGCACCGCCCATGTAATCGTGGGATCGGGCCTGACGGTGGCCGGGGCGATGTATTGCATGAGCTTCACCCGGCTGCCCTATTTCCACAGCCTCGGCCTGCCGTGCTCGATGGGTCTGTTGGTGGTGCTGGCGGCCTCGCTGACCCTCGGGCCGGCCGTGGTCGTGGTGGCCAGCCGGTTCGGGGTGTTCGACCCCAAACGCGCCCACCGCGAGCGCGGTTGGCGCCGCATCGGCACCGTGGTGGTGCGCTGGCCCGGCGCGGTGCTGGTGGCCACCACCGCGGTCGCCCTGGTCGGATTGCTGGCCCTGCCCGCCTACACCACCAACTACAACGACCGCTACTACATCCCCGCCTTCACCCCGGCCAATGTGGGATATCACGCCTCGGATCGCCACTTCCCGCAAGCGCGCATGGAGCCCGAACTGTTGATGGTGGAGGCCGATCACGATCTGCGCAACCCGGCCGACATGCTGGTGCTGGACCGAATCGCCCGCGGCGTCTTCCACATTCCCGGCATCGCCCGGGTGCAAGACATCACCCGACCGTTGGGCACCCCGATCGACCACAGCTCGGTGCCGTTTCAGATCAGCATGCAAAGCACCCCAACGATCGAAAACATGAAGTACCTCAAAGACCGCATGGCCGACATGCTGAGGATGGGCGATCAGCTCCAACAGATAATCAACATCACTACCCACATGCAAGACCTGCTGGCTCAACTGCAAGCCGTGACCCACGACACCGACCTGCAAACCCATCAGATCCAAGCCGACACAGCCGAACTGCGCGACCACATCGCCGACTTCGACGACTTCTGGCGACCCATCCGCAACTATTTCTACTGGGAACCCCACTGCTTCGACATTCCGATCTGCTGGTCACTGCGATCGCTGTTCGACAGCCTCGACGGCGTCGACAAGCTGACCGACGACATCGGCGGGGTCACCAGAGACCTCGATCAAATCGACGTGCTGATGCCCCAAATCGTTGCCCAGCTGACGCCGATGATCGCCACAATGAAGGCGATGCGAGGCCTGATGCTGACCGTGCAAAGCACCTTCTCGGGATTGACGACCCAAATGGACGCCTTCTCCCAGAACGCCACAGCCATGGGGCAAGCATTCGACGCGGCCCAAAACGATGACTCCTTCTACCTTCCGCCCGAGGCGTTTCAGAATCCGGACTTCATCCGGGGTCTGAAGCTGTTCTTGTCCCCGGACGGAAAGTCCGCGCAGTACATCATCACCCACAAGGGCGATCCGGCCACCCCCGAAGGCATTTCACACATCGACCGCATCATGCAGGCCGCGGCCGAGGCGGTGAAGGGCACCCCGCTGGAGAACGCCAACCTCTACCTGGGCGGCACCGCTGCAACCTACAAAGACATGCGCGACGGGTCGATGTATGACCTGATGATCGCCGTCACCGCGGCGATATGCCTGATCTTCATGGTCATGCTGGGCATCACCCGAAGCCTGGTCGCCGCCGCGGTCATCGTTGGCACCGTCACCGTATCGTTGGCCTCCTCGTTCGGGCTGTCGGTGCTGCTCTGGCAGCACATCTTGCACATGCCACTGAACTGGCTGGTTCTGCCGATGGCGATCGTCGTCATGTTGG
>Ga0209622_1000058_pt1 | contig 11939 bp, 7 predicted proteins | sample TexAe_OM3H0_M2_FD_187943 | JGI IMG/M metagenome (GOLD analysis project Ga0209622, IMG submission 187943) | Forest soil microbial communities from Davy Crockett National Forest, Groveton, Texas, USA - Texas A ecozone_OM3H0_M2 (SPAdes) (version 2) | ecosystem: Environmental > Terrestrial > Soil >...
CACGAGTAAGTAAAATTAGTTTCCGTCTTTCTTTAAGCATTACATCAGCTGCACGTGTAACTAAATCATTGCTAATGCCTGTTGCAATTCTCCCTAAAGTACCCATACTGCAAGGGCAAATTATTAATGCCTGATACGAAGATGAGCCCGATGCAAAAGGCGCCATAAAATTATTTTTTTCAAAAAATGTAAATGGGTAATTTTTGTAATCCGTGTTATCTAATTCATACTGCCAAACATACTTGGCATTATCACTCATAACTACAGCAATATTTTTAAATAAATTTTTATGCTGAACTAATGTGTCAAATAAAACCTTTGCGTAGATAGCTCCACTAGCACCTGTAACAGCAATAGCAATATTAATTGGTTTACTGGGCATTAGTAGGTGGTGTTGTAGCTGTTACAACCTTTGGTGGTATCCTGTAACGTAAAGATAGTTGCAGTAAATTATTATATAAACCTTGGTTAAATAATGAATAAGGAAACTGTCCATGATAAATGCCTACTGACGAAGTATAATAAGGATGAATAGTAACTATTGAATATTCGAAACGAACATTAACTGTTAATAAAGGTCTAAGCTTATAACCTAAGCCAACAATATAACTAAAATCAAAATTTCTGTATTTATCATCAATATAGGTTGGGTTGTTTGTTTGAACATTAGGAGGGTTTTGTATTAGATAGCCCGCAGCGGCTCCTATTTCCGCATTAAATTTTTTATAATTAATTCTTAGTGTTAATGGAATTTCAAGATAATTTAAACGTGATAAGAAAAAAGGATTAGCAGGATTATTTCTTGAAGCCGAATCTAAACTATAATTATGGCGAGCGCCTTTTTGTATAAAAGTCAACCCAAATTCTACTTCAAATAGTTTCGATAACTGACGATTTATACCCGCTCCAAACATAAATCCGGGTTTGCTGTAACCTGCATATGTATCTCCATCAACCTGAGAGGCTACTAAGCTTGCATAAATAACAGGTCTAAATGTCTGGTCGATGCCTTGACCTTGTGCTTTTAAAAAGTTAATTGATAAAGTAAAAGATATGAGGACTAAAAAAATACGTTTCATCACAAGTTAGCTTATCATTGTTTTTTTTGCAGGAGCAATTAATTTAATTGCTTCAGCTGCAATAGCAGCAGCCGATAAACCAACCTCATCATATAATTCTTTTGGCTCGCCATGCTCAATAAATTCATCAGCTATACCCAAGCGTTTTACTTGCGCATTGTAATTATTATCGTTCATAAATTCTATGACAGCGCTACCAAAACCGCCTTGCAAGCAACCATCTTCAATAGTAATTACTTTTTTATGGGTAGCAAAAATTTCGTGCAGCATTTGCTCATCTAATGGTTTTACAAAACGCATATCGTAATGTGCTACACTAATATTTTGTTCCTCTATTATTTTAATGGCTTCAGTAGCTGTGTTTCCAATATGCCCGATAGAAAGAATAGCAATATCTTTTCCTTCTTTTACTTTTCTGCCTTTACCAATTTCAATTTCCTCGAAAGGAGTTTTCCAGTTTACCATAACACCATTACCACGCGGATAACGTATACTAAAAGGCAATGCATTTTTTTCTAACTGAGCGGTGTACATCATATTACGTAACTCCTCCTCGTTCATAGGCGCTGCAACAACCATATTTGGAATGCATCGGAAGTATGCCAAATCAAATGTACCATGATGGGTTGGTCCATCAGCTCCCACAAGTCCTCCCCTATCCAAACAAAAAACAACATGTAGTTTTTGCAAAGCAACATCGTGTATAACCTGATCATAAGCGCGTTGCATAAAAGACGAGTAGATGTTGCAAAATGGAATTAAACCTTGTGTAGCTAATCCGGCAGAAAAAGTTACTGCGTGTTGTTCTGCAATGCCCACATCAAAGGCTCTGTCGGGCATAGCCTTCATCATAATGTTTAACGAACATCCACTTGGCATAGCCGGTGTAACACCCATTATTTTATTATTTTTTTCAGCAAGCTCTACAATAGTATACCCAAATACATCCTGGTATTTTGGAGGTTGTGGTTCTTTAGGTGTAACTTTAATAATCTCTCCGGTATCTTTATTAAACAAGCCCGGCGAATGCCATATGGTTTCATTTCCCTCTTCCGAAAATTTATATCCTTTACCTTTTTTAGTAAGTACATGCAAAATTTTGGGGCCAGGTATATCTTTTAAATCATTTAAAACTTGAACCAAGCGTTGTACATCGTGTCCATCAACCGGACCAAAATATCTGAACTTTAACGACTCAAACATATTGCTTTGTTTAAGCAACGATGTTTTTAAAGCTGTTTGTACTTTAGATGCAATATCGCGTGCACTTGTACCAAAGTTGCTAAACTTGCCTAGTAATTTCCAAACCTCATCTTTTACATTGTTGTATGTATGTGATGTAGTTATATCGGTAAGATACTCTTTAAGTGCGCCTACATTGGGATCTATGCTCATGCAATTATCATTAAGCACTACCAGTAAATTTGCATTTGATGAGCCGGCGTGATTTAATCCTTCAAAAGCAAGCCCAGCAGTCATAGCACCATCTCCAATAACAGCAATATGATGTTTATCTTTTTGATTCAAATAATCAGAAGCAACTGCCATGCCTAAAGCAGCAGAAATAGAAGTGGAAGAGTGGCCAACACCAAAAGCATCGTACTCACTTTCATCACGTTTCGGGAAACCACTAACGCCTTTGTATTTTCTATTAGTATGAAAAGTATCTCTGCGTCCGGTAAGAATTTTATGTCCGTATGCCTGATGACCAACATCCCACACGAGCTGATCGTAAGGTGTGTTGAAAACGTAATGAAGTGCCGCAGTAAGCTCTACTACTCCAAGTGATGCGCCAAAGTGACCTCCTTTAACCGAAACCAAATCAATAATATACTGACGAAGCTCATCACACAACTGTTCTAATTGTGCTTCGGTAAGTTTTTTTAAATCGGCTGGCGAATTGATGTTGGCTAATAACGGCCCGGGAATAAATCCTTCTCCTTTTAAAATTTGCATCCTCAAATATAAGAATAAGGATGCAGGTGATAAAATAGAGTTATCAATTAATTATTGTGTTTGTTATAAAAAAAGTTACGGAAAGTGTATTACTTGACTAAAGTAACCGTGCCATGATATTCGTGTAGCTTTCCAAAAATATCATTAAACTTTACTTTCCAAACATATACATCTTCCTGAAGGATAGGTTTATCCTCATGTCCAAGCATGTGTCCATCCCAAGCTTTATCAATATCATTAGCATGGTATATCATTAAGCCCCAACGGTCGAACACCCATAAATTATAGGTTGTGTTATCTATGCCTATACCTAAACCTTTAAAGCCTTCATTTTTTCTATCCCCATTTGGCGTAAACGCGTTAGGAATATAAAAAGTAAATATTGGTTGTATCTCTACCGGTTTAGTAATTGAATCTGTGCATCCATAACTATTAATTACCGATTGGGTAACATAGTATGTTTCTACTACATCATTCGGGTCAGGGTCGCTATAGTTGTGACTAAATGTCGTGTTGTTATATACGTAGTTAGGAGTTGTGTTAGCAGCATAAGTATCACCTAAATAATATTGTACACCATACTGCCCATAAGTTAATGTAGGTGTATAGGTGTTTGCCCCAATTGCATCATTAACAAAAGTAATTTTAGGTGCATCTATATCTGCATCGCCCGGTCCCCATGAAAAATCTGCAACGGGAATTGGATACACCTCTACATAATTGCCTTTTATTTTTGAAGCCATACAACCACTATCTGATGTTATAGTCAACGAGACAGTATAATCTTGAGGAAAAATATGAGATTGATTTGTATAATTTTGTGGTGGTGGAAATTGGGATACAACAGGTGCTTGCCCCTGAATGCCAAAATCCCAACTCCAGGAAGCAATCTGTCCTACTGGAGTTGATTGGTCGGTAAAAGCTGTTTGTAAAGTTGGGTGCGGGCAACCGTGTAAATTTACTCCAATAAAATCGGGAACCGGTTTAGGATTTACAAAAACTGCTTCGGTTACCTGTGCTGTACAAGAAGGCGCTGAGCTTGTCCCCACTGTTAATTTAACTGAATCTAACCCAACGGTTGGAATCAAATATTGAGGGTTTTGAGCTGTTGACTCTATGCTTCCATTGTTAAACATATCCCATGACCACGAGTTAATGGCATAACCACCATAAGCTACCGATGCATCCGTAAAATTCATTGGGCTACCAATACACACTTTTGGTTTATATGAAAAACTAGCTACAGGATTTGGGTGTACTGTAACACTAAAAGTAGAATTTGGTCCCTTACAATTATTTAGTGTTGCATTAACCGTAAACGTTGTTACTAAATTTGTTGTACCTGTATTAATAGTTGTATAAGATGGTACACTACCGGTACCGGTTTGGCCAAACCCTCCCGGAACAGTATATGTAAACACAGGCGTTCCACCGGCAGGTTGACAAGTAAAATTAATTGCATTAGTTACTTCATTTGGACAGTAAAATGAAGCAGGTACAGGGTCAACAATAGGCGTTGGTTTAATGGTAACTGTTTCTGTTACAGGTAAACCTATACAACCCGCTAAAGATGGGGTGTATGTAACCGACCCTACTATATTTGCCAGTGTAGCATTAGCAGGAGCATTATATGGCGTGTTAGGAGCGGCACCTGTACCTGTTAAAGGCATGCCGATGTTAGGGGTTGCAGTCCATGTGTAGGTAACACCTGCAGCCGCAGGGTCAGTAGTAATAGTATAATCTGTTGAAGAAATTAAATCCCCGGGGCAATAAGGTGCAGGTGAGGTTACCGTCATAGTTGGTATAGGATTTACGCTTACGCTAAACGTTGTTGCCGGGCCCGAACAACCATTAGCTAAAGGCGTAACGCTTACTGTTTCAACTGCAACTAAATCTGTAGTATTTTGACTAGTGAAAGTACTTATTGCAAGGCCAGGACTAGCTGTTGCTATACCAACATTATTTCCGGAGGTGGTCCAACTATACGTTTCCGTTGGAGTGCCAGGGCAACCTGTAAAATTAAACGCAGGAACAGTTACGTTAGGACAAACCGTAACACTGCTAATAGGAGTTACTGTTGGTGTTGGATAAACACTAATTGTAAAAGTTTGTACATTTCCTATACAGGCAACATTATTGCCAACAATTGTTACGGCATAACCATAAATAGTATCTACTAATAAACCGCAAGTTAAATTAGGATTAATGGCTGTATAATTAGGAATTGAATTTATATCTACTGTATCCGCTAACGGAATACCGCCATGTGTAGTAGTGGTATTATTTCTCGGATTAGGATTATTTACAAATATTACCGAGGCAGGAACCCCCCAAGCGGGAGCAGCACAAGTTGTACTAAATGTTGTTTGTGCTGATGTTACAGGGGTTGCCGGACAAATACTAAAACTTGGTGGAGCTGTTACTACAGGTAAACAAAATACAGTATCTGTGCCACTAATTGTATTGGTACAGGTAAAATTTGTGCTTACTGTTAAAGAAATTGAATAAACACCACAAGTGGCATAGGTGTATGTTGGCGAGGGTTGTGTACTACTGTGGCCATCACCATAATTCCATGTCCAACTAGTAATAGCGTCATTTATCCCTGTGGGATTGGTTACAATTGAAGCGTCAACAAACGAAGTTCCGTCTCCTTGACAAGCAGGAGAAACTCCTCCATTAGCTATTGGATTTGGATGCACAATAGCTGTAGCTGTTACTGTACCACTACAACCTGTTGATGTAGTTGCTGTTAAAACAACCGTATAAATTCCAGCTGCCGCATATGTATGGCAACCGGGGGTAGCTGTTGTATTTGCAGGTGAACCATCGCCAAAATCCCAATTCCAGGAATTGAAAGAACCTTGATTAGCCGTTGTATTATTTATACAAATAGGTGCCTGATCACATGCAGGAACTGTATTGAAACTCATCACCGGCATAGGGTTTACTACTGCATTACCTGTAATTGTAGCCTTACAACCACCAGTGGCTGTTACTGTTAATGTTACAGGAAATGTTCCTGCTGCTGAATAGGTAAATGTTGGCGCGCAAATTGAATTGGCAGTTGCCGGATTTCCTGCCCCGCCAAAATTCCATGCGCAAGCAGAATCTCCTGTGGATGTGTTATTAAATACAGAGCCTGTACCCAAGCAAACTGCAGGTACATTAAATGCAGGTGTTGGTAAAGGGTTTACAACTACGCTATTGGTTGCGGTTACTGTACAACCTCCTGCTGCAGTTACTGTTAACGTTACAGGAAATGTATTTGCTGTACCGTATGTGTGAGTTGGGGTAGCCGTACCCGCAACAGGGTTTCCTGCAGGGTCTCCATAATCCCACATATAGGTAGAACCGGCGGTAGGGTTTATTGTACTTGTAAATACAGTTGCCGCACCTAAACACACGGGTGACGCACTAAAAGAGGCCGTTGGTACCGGGTTAACAGTTACTGTTTGTGTTGTATTCGATTTACAACCGGCTGCTGTAGTTACTGAAAAATTAACGGCATAATTTCCGGATGCCGTATAAGTGTATGTTGGGTTTTGTATATGTGATGTATCAGCAAGGGTTGTTAAATCTCCAAAATTCCAACTATAAACCGCTGCAGCTACCGTACTAGTAAATACAGTTGCAGCACCCAAACATACTGTAGGGGCATTAAAAGATGGCGGCGCAGAACCATTTACTGTGACGTTAGAAACAGCTGTATCATGGCAGCCATGTATGGTAGTTCCCGTAATAGTATAAATAGTAGTTGAAGGCGGGCTTGCATTAGCAACTGAATCTCCGGGTGAAAAAGTTAGCCCCGCTGTAGAACTCCATGTGTAGGTTAATGCTCCTGCATCTCCTGTACTTGTTACATTTAGCGTTGTCGTGCCTCCTGTACAAATTGTTCCACTATTAACTGAAACAGTTGGGTTTGGATAAAGTGTTATAGTTGTATCTAACTCATAAGAACAGCTGGTTAATGTATGTGTTACAAGATTTCCGCTAGCGTCAACGGTGGTCTTTGTAGGGGTTATTGTTACCGAATAAGTACCAGATTGATTTACAGTAACAGTAGTAGTATTAGTACCACTTACAATATTACCATTAGCCGTAGACCATTGGAACACTGCATTTCCAAGAGGGGGGGCTATTAATTGTGTATTTGCGCCTACACAAGCTGTATTCGGAATGATTATTTGTTGTGGTGCACAGGCACAATCTACATAAGCATAACCAAAATGCCCACCTACAGTACAACCTGCTACAGTAAAAATAACTGTTACAGGTTGATTCAAATAAGGTAATAAATTTAATGAACTAACTTGCCAATTAGAAGTGTAAAAAAGACCCGTTGCAAGGCTACCAGAATAGCCCGGAGGGGCGTGTGTATTACCGCATGCATCTCCTAAACCTTGCTGAAAGTAATTCAAACAATTAATTTCTTGTCCATTCTGATCTAAAACCCGTACTTTAAAATAAGGTTGTTGAGTAGTATCATGCGATCCATTATCTGTATAGGCAAATAAATAGGCATATTGAAAGGCTGTGTTCTGCGGAGTAACAGTAAATGTTGTTTGTAACACCTCACCGGCTGAGCCGGCCAAAAGTAGTTGGTCACCAATATTTGCTCCAAAATAAGTTGCTTCGCATTGAGTGGGAACAGTATAAGTAGAATTGCCTCCACCATTTCCGGGGCAAGCAGTATTAGCGTCGCCTAGGTTTCTGTTTTCACCACCCATGCGGGCACAGTTGCCCCCTAAAGGTGATGTAAGCACTATACCCATATTTGGGTCAGTACTGCCATTAGCTATTATAGCATAGTACTGGCAACTGGTTTCAGCATTATTAAGGTTTGTAGGTGGTGGATTAAGTGTGCCTCCAGCTTGTGTAAGAGGCTGAGTTGTATTCTCATTATATCCTTCAAATCCTGTCCAGTTGGTAAAATTTCCGCTTTCAAAATCTATATTATTACAACCTGCCGCTAAAACAGTGTTTCCACTTCCTCCAGTTTTATTAACTGTAGCCGCTTGATTAATTTTTAAAGGGGGGAGTTTTGGAGTTTGTTCTCTAAAAATTTGTGCTTCTGCTATTTGGCTGAACCCAAATGATAGCATCAATATTATTAAAACAGAATAAAATGTTTGTATTGTTTTATACATCTTTATCATTATTTAAATTAAGCTAAATTTTAATCAAAAGTTAAAAAGTGGTTAAGGACTTATGATGCCTTTTAGGGTGTTCACTTTTTAAGGGCGCGACCAAATGTAAACTAATATGCATATAAAGTCAAGGTTTTTCTGTTAAAAAAAGTTCAGTTTCAACTAGTTAAGACTATAATATCAACTATTCTCTAATTTGTACACCTGTTCCTTAACTATTTGAGCCCATTGCTGATGTGTTTTACTCCTATCAAATGTATCCGGCATTATTAACTTTCCGAATTTTAATTTTATGTTTTTGTTTTTAAGTGAAAACATTTCATCAGGTAAAAAAAACATTTCAATATTAGCTTTAATGCCTAAACGTTTTCGCCAAAGCGCAAAATTGTAAAAGAAAGGTGAGTTTTTCCCATCCACATACACAGGCAAAACAGGTTTATTATATAGTATAGATTTGGTCACAAAACTTTTTTTCCACTCAAGGTCTTCAATTTTTCCATTTTGTTTACGACTAACCAAACCTGCGGGAAACACCATGGACACACCTGTTGAAGCATAAAAATTATCAATGGCTTTTAAGGCTTCTACTGAAGTTGTACCAACTTTATTTACTCCAACAAAAAGATCTTCAAAATTTGTAAGGTTGGTTAAAATATCGTTTACGGTTGACCTTATATCTCGTCTTTTTTGAGTAACAGCTTGTATTATAGCAAGCCCATCTATGCCACCAAGCGGATGGTTAGCTACTAAAATAACACCACCAGTTTCAGGTAAATTTTCTAAACCTTGCCAGGTAACATTAGCACCAATATATTTTAAACAGGCGTCATTAAAGTCGTATCCAAATTTATCCCGGTTAATCCAAACGCATTCATTAATGCGGTGTTCGTGCAATTTTCGTTTCAAATAATTTAGCACAAAACGTGGCAACCACTTGTGTAAAGCAGGGCTTTTGTCCTTTATAATTTTTTCTATGTCTATGGTTTTTTTAAACTCTTCCATATTTTTTTCAAATTGTTCATTTCCTGTTCATTTCTCCAATCCATTTTCTTCAAAAAAACAAACTTCTAATCTTTTAAAAAGTCTGATTTAACAGGCATTTACAAGCACTAAGTAAAGATTTTTTATTTACACAAAAATGCGTTGAAGTCGAAAACTTTTCAACAAAAGTGGTAAAAAGTGGTTATAGGTGGTAAATGGTGGTAAAAACTGTTTATTTTTGTCGTAATCCAATAATAAAATGGCTATCAACAGTTTAATAGGTGAATTTGAGTGTAAAGTGGACGCAAAAGGCCGCTTTATGTTCCCTATTACCCTTAAAAAACAGATGGCCGAGATGTTTGATAAAGGGTTTGTTATAAACAGAAACCTGCATCAAAAATGTTTAGCGCTTTACCCATTAGAAGAATGGAACAAGCTGAACAAAAAATTAGGTAAGCTAAATCGTTTAAAAAAAGATGTAGACATTTTTATTAGACGAGTTACCGGTGGAGCAACAAATTGTGAAGCAGATAACACCGGCCGTATACTAATTCCAAAACCACTATCAGAATACGCAGACATTAAGAGCGATATAAAAGTTTTAGGCAGTAACAACATTATTGAAATATGGGATAAGAAGATGTATGAAAACTTCTTATCGCAAGATGTTGATATAGCAAAATTAGCAGATGATGTTTTTGAGGGGATAGACTTTAATGATGATAAGGATTAAATGAATTATCATCAACCCGTTCTTTTAAAAGAATGTTTAGATGGCTTGCGTATTAAGCCCGACGGCGTTTATGTAGATGTAACTTTTGGTGGTGGTGGGCACAGCAAAGCAATTTTAGAAAAGCTTGGTCCGAAAGGAAAACTGTTTGCCTTTGACCAAGATAAAGATGCTGCTAACAATTTGCCTGCTGATGAACGTTTGACTTTTATTCCTCAAAACTTTATGTACATGAAGAATTTTTTGAGGATGTATGAAGTAAAACAAGTAGATGGCATATTGGCTGACTTAGGCGTATCATCTCATCAGTTTGACATTGCAGATAGGGGTTTCTCTATTCGCTTTGAAGCTGAGTTGGATATGCGAATGAATCAGGCTTCGAAAAAAACTGCAACTACTGTATTGAATGAGTACGATGAAAATCAACTCAAACAAATTTTTAGAAGCTACGGAGAAGTTGATAATGCATACAAGTTAGTGAAGTTGATTACAGATGCACGCATTACACAACCCATTACAAATACAGAACAGCTAAAAAGTATTATTGCGCCTTGCACACCAAAGTTTAAAGACCATCAGTATTTGGCAAAAGTGTTTCAGGCATTACGCATAGAAGTTAACGATGAAATGGATGTGCTGAAAGAAATGCTTAAACAGGCTTTAGAAGTTTTAAGTGTGGGTGGAAGATTAGTAGTAATGAGTTACCATTCGTTAGAAGACAGATTGGTAAAGAACTTTATAAAGAGCGGAAATTTTGAAGGCGAGGCGGTAAAAGATTTTTACGGAAACATAGCAAGACCATTTGAACTGATAACTAGAAAACCAATAACACCCAGCGACGAGGAAATAGAAAAAAACAGCAGGTCGCGAAGTGCAAAACTACGAGTAGCAGAAAAAATATAAGACAACCCTAAAATAAAAAGTGGCAAATAAATTTAAAGAGATAAAAAACGAAGAACCAATTATTGAAGAGGTAAAGCCCACCTCAGTGACACCTCCACCGACTCCCAGAAAAAAGAAAAGTGGCATCGTAAAATCTTTAAACACCGTATTTAGCGGCACTTTTTTAAGTAACGATAATGTACTAAAACACATTCCTTTTATTTTATTCTTATCAGTCATTGCCATTCTATATATAGCTAATGGCTATTGGGCAGATGATAAAGTAAGACAGGTAAACAAATTAAACGCACAGATAAAAGATTTCCGTAGTGAGTATATATCTACCAAATCTGATTTAATGTTTGTGAGCAAACAAAGTGAAGTAGCAAAATCAGTAGAGAAATTAGGATTAAAAGAACCCATTGTGCCACCTATGAAAATTGTAGTTGATACATCAAGTAAAGCGGTAGCAGAAAAAAACAAAGCACAAGAATAGAAATTGGAAAACAGAAAAGACATATTATGGAGAACCTATTTGGTGTACATTTTTATGTGCGTGTTTGCACTTTCCATTGTTTACCGCATAGTCCAAGTACAGTACGTACAAGGCGATGCATGGCGTGAGAAAGCTAAACAATTAACTATTTCTTACGAAAATATCGAAGCATCGCGTGGAAATATTTTTGATGTAAACGGAAATCTTTTAGCCACCTCCCTACCCTACTACGAAGTTGGCATGGATGTAAATGCGCCTGCACTTACAAAAGACACTTTCAATAAATACGTAAACCCGTTAGCAGAAGAATTGGCCACTATGTTCCCTGATAAAAGTAAAAAAGAATTCAAAAAAATATTACGTAAAGCAAGAGAAACAGATGACCGCTATGTGGTTTTACATCGCAATGTATCATACAGAGATTTACAAAAGATGAAAAAGTTCCCGATACTTAAAAAAGGGAAGCGCGGTGGATTAGTTTATTTACAAACCAACAGGAGAGAACTTCCGTTTAAAATTTTAGCAGCACGTACCATTGGTTATACCCGTAACGATTTACGTGTTGGCATTGAAGGAGCTTATGACACTATTTTACGCGGTACAAGCGGAAAACGTTTGATGCAAAAAGTTGCGGCAGATGTATGGCGCCCCATTAATGATGAAAA
>Ga0209622_1000059_pt1 | contig 11898 bp, 11 predicted proteins | sample TexAe_OM3H0_M2_FD_187943 | JGI IMG/M metagenome (GOLD analysis project Ga0209622, IMG submission 187943) | Forest soil microbial communities from Davy Crockett National Forest, Groveton, Texas, USA - Texas A ecozone_OM3H0_M2 (SPAdes) (version 2) | ecosystem: Environmental > Terrestrial > Soil >...
GCCAATAACGGCACTCATAGCCTCGGTGGTGGTGCGCAACATATTGTTGTTGGCATCTTGTGCTGATTTATCCAGTAAAGAAGTTTGTGCGTGAATGTGAATTTCTTTATTGATGTTATACTCTTGTGCTACCAACACCCAAAGTTTACGCAGCGCACGTAGCTTGGCTATTTCGCCAAAAAAGTCGGTGCCGATAGCTACGGTAAAATAAAATGGATTTTTATAAGTAATGTTTTTGTTTGAAAGAGAAACCACATACTCGTGTGCGTGCGCTAGGGCACAAGCCAATTCAAAACTTTGTGTTGCACCTGCGTTTTGATAAAGTGCCGCGTTTATGCCGATTGTTTTAAGGCTTGTGGTATCTGCATGAATTTCTGAAGTAACTTGAGTTCCTGTTTCGGCAAAGTGATTGATGGGGTCGAAACAAATGCTGCCGTTTATTTTATCGGGATGAATGTTTTTTTGTTTGACATGTAATTTAAAATCGGCAATAAAAGATTCATTGGCGTGTTTTAAAACAAAATTAATTTCGATGTGCTCTATTAAAATATCCTGCAATAATAAATCGAGATTGGTTTTTTTTGTGAGGATAAAAATTAAACTGCTTGCACCACCCATTAAGGCTTTTAATGCTTGGGCATTTGCGTGCTTTTCATCTTCTACCAAAAACTCAGAACATACTTCCCAATTGCTATGTGTAAATAAATTAGGTGTTTGGTTTTTTAAATCTTCGGATGTGTAAAATGGGTTTACATCAAAACCATTGGGGTTTTTCCAGATTAATTTTTCGAAATCAGTTCCTTTTAAATCTTTTATGATTTGGTTTTTCCAATCGTTTGCCGTGGCGGCCTTAAACTCAGAAAATAATTTTTCCATTAACAAGTACAATTAAAAATGCTGAGCAACTTCGGTTTTTAAATACTCGATAGCAATTTGTGTGGGTGTTTTTTCAACGCTTGATGCAATGTGCAGGATAACCTGAGCAAGTTCTTGTCCTTTAGCGCTTTCGGGTACCTTGGTAATTGAAATGTTTACCAGTTTTATAGTTTCTTCTTTAGCCGTTTTTACCAAGTGCCATGCGTTTGCGCTTACGTAAATTTGCTGTGAAATATTATGCTCGTACTCGGTTTTAATTGTTTTAACCAACTCGGAATGCAATATTGGAATTGTCATACCGGCTTTGTTAATGCGCAACACCAAATTATTTGGCTCTATGCGCTCTAAAAATAAAATGATGCGCTCGTAGGCTTGTAACCTAATGGGGGTTGTTATGTTCATTTGAGATTTGCGTAACTCGTAATCTCTACGCTTTTGCTCGTTGCTTAAAAAAGTGCGCACCACAAAATAGGTTGCTGCAAATACGGCACCTGCCGGAATTAATATTTTTAATAGTTCTAAAAAAATATCCATGGTTTTTGTTTTGCGTAAATATATGGAAATTATGAATTATAAGGTATAAATTATAAGTGTTGTGGCTTATGGTGCTAAGGGTTGATTAAGTTATTTTAGTGTTTTTCTTAACTTCTTTTTCATGATGTTTTAGAATAATGTGGGGGTTTTATCTTCAGTTAGCTTATTGTTTTAATATTTTCTTTTGCCTTGAAGCAAAAGAAACAAAAATTCAAGACTGCTTTAAATTGAAATAAAATTGCTACGCGGCACTACGCAGATTTCAAGAACTCGCCGATTACGGCTCAAACAGCTTGAAATCTTTTGCTTCGTTTGCTTGAATTTTAATTTCAATTTAAAAATGTCGGTAGGCGAAGTTTAGACACGTTAAATAGCTCCAACGCACAGACTTGCTCAAAAGTCCAGTGGACTTTTGCTGTCCTTAACGAAAAAGAAGCAAAAAGTCAAGAAAAAACGATTGCGTCCGCACATGGCCAGTCGACCTGGCGTTTTTTCGCCCCAGCCCGACGGTGCTAAGTAAAAATTAACTAAATAAGAATTTACTTATTTACTTGTTGGTGATAACACAAACAAGGGTAGAGCATTTACTTTATTAAAGGATTGCCAAATAAAAAATGCTGTCTCAAATCATAATATGAATTCTCTTTTAACCCATTAGCAAACATTGGAATAAATTGAAAATAATTTATCTTGCCATCATACGAATTGGTAATTAATACATTATCGCCATTGCGTATACGAACGCGTAACTTTGTTTGATATGTGCCTGTGTATTTAGCAAATAAAACAGATATAAATTCATTAGGAAAAACTTTCATCCTCCAAGCTCCAACCCCACAAAAACCTCTGCCAATACACTCTATCGGACGCCATATTTTATTTGAATCTAACGCTTCCTGAATAGCATATATACTATAGTCATGGCCATAGAAAAACTTTGGTGATTTGGTTTGATTTACAATATAAACCGGAAAATAAATCCCACTTTCACCTCTATCAGGATTTCGTATATATAATTCGGAATTATTATCAACAAACAACTCAAAACCATCTGTACTATCAGAGATGTCTATATCATGGAATTCTTGTGAATCTTTATGTTTAGCGGGATAAAAAGGAGCAATAGGGAGTGTTTGTTGTTTTGTTATGGAATCCTTTCTAAAAAAGAAGCTTTTCCATATTTCCATACTATCGGAATTAAAATATTTATCTATCCCATTCTTTTCATTTCGCAAGAATTTAGGGAGCTTAAAAGTTATTGGCTTAGCAACCTCTTCTGTTCTTTTACAAGAAAAAATTAAAACAACTATTAATGTAAAAAATACCGCTCTCATTGTATGAAAATAACAAAATTATTTCAAACTCATTTTCATTAAGTAATCAGTTTGGGCATCATCACCCAATTGAAAAATGTGTGAACCGAATTTTTCAAATCCTATGCGGGTATAAAAATTAATGGCACGTGGGTTTTGTTCCCAAACGCCCAGCCAAATAACAGCTATGTTTTTTTTCTTTGCTTCTTCAATGCAAGTGTTCATCAGGGCAAGGCCAACTTTTTTATCGTGAAATTTTTTACTTACGTACAATCTTTCAATTTCTATGTGAGATGCAGCATTAAGTTCTGGCGGGGCTTCGGAGCTTTTTAGTTTTGCGTAACCAACAATAACATCATCAATAAGTGCTACGTACATGATAGATTTTGGATCTTCAATCTCAACCAAAATTTGATGGGGTTGGAAATGTGAGTCGTTATACTCGCGCATGTTTTCGGCGGTGTTGTACCACTCAAAAGTTTCGGTAAAAGTTTGTGCAGCTAATAAGCCAATGGTTTCGGCTTCTTCTTTTTTTGCAAGGCGTATAAAAACCGACATGGCGTTTTAAAGCTTGGTGCTTTTATTTAGCAATAAATAATCGGCCAACACTAAAGCTGCCATAGCTTCTACAATTGGCACAGCACGAGGGAGAACACATGGGTCGTGGCGACCGCGACCTTCGACAATGATTTCATCTCCGGCTGCATTTACACTTTGTTGTGGCTGCATAATAGTTGCAACCGGTTTAAAGGCTACGTTAAAATAAATGTCCTCGCCGTTACTAATGCCACCTTGTATGCCACCGCTGTTATTTGTTTTGGTGTGTATGCCGTTTTTGTTTTCAAAAATATCGTTTAACTCAGAGCCTTTGTAATTTATACAATCGAAACCTGCACCATACTCAAAACCTTTTACGGCATTTATGCTTAACATGGCTTTACCCAATTCGGCATGTAGTTTATTAAATACAGGTTCGCCTAAACCAATGGGTGTGTTTTTTATTACGCAGGTAATTGTACCGCCTACGGTATCGCCTTGTTTTTTGATGTTTTCGATATGGGTAATCATTTGTTGCGCTATTTTTTCATCGGGGCAACGAATGCTATTTTTTTCGATATCAGCAGGATTAATATTTGTATATGGTTTGTTTAATTTAATGTTATGTACTTGCGATACATAAGCGAACAAATCAACTTTATGATGGTTTAATAACAGTTTTGCAATAGCGCCTGCGACAACCCGTGACGCGGTTTCGCGAGCTGAAGAGCGCCCACCACCACGATAATCGCGATGACCATATTTTTGCTGGTAGGTAAAATCGGCATGAGAAGGACGGAAGGCATCTTTAAGATGGCTGTAATCTTTGCTTTTTGGATTATCATTATTAATAAAAAAACCAATGGGTGCACCTGTTGTAATGCCTTCAAAAATTCCAGATAAAAAATTTACGGCATCATTTTCTTTACGTTGGGTTACGATGTGCGATTGACCGGGTTTTCGTCTGTCAAGTTCGTTTTGCACAAAATCGAAATCAATTTTTAAACCCGCAGGACACCCATCAATAACGCCGCCAATAGCCTCGCCATGCGATTCGCCAAAAGTTGTGAGGTTAAATATATTTCCGAACGAGTTGCCCGACATTTAAAGCATGTATTGGTATTTTTGATTTTTAAACTCGCCTAAGCCCTTGCCATGCGCTAGTTTTTTCTTAGAGTAGTAAAACGCCAATTTAATTTCGTGTGTGCCGCCATTGGTACCACTTAAACCGTTGGTGTTGTAATCGTAGGCGTAACTAATTTGTCCCCATTGTGGAAAGGTGTAACCCAATTGCCCCTCGACAGCAACGCCTAGGCGGATGCCGGCTCCAACAAAAAAGGCTTGTTTTATGTGCAGGCGCAAATAATAATCAACTAAAATTGGTGTGCCGGCAACAAACACAGCCATCAGGTTGCTTTCCCAAATAAAATTTATGTTTTCGCTCCATTTATAACCCACCGATGCGCAATAATGAGGCACTGTTTTGTAAACACCCCGTTTAACCAACTCAATTGTTTTATCGTAATTGTAGGTGGTGCCGGCTAAGTTGTTCATGGAAAAACCGATGTGAAACCTATCGTTATACAAAAGCGCGCCTGCCGCTGCATTGAAAGCATGTGCTTTTTTTGTGGCAATAACATTATTCATGGCTGCATCCTGCATTAGTTGATAGCTAAGCAACCCGCCATCAATGCCCATGCTGTTGTAACTGCCGTTGGCACCGAGGGATAAATATACATCATCGAACTTAATTTTAAAGGAGTAAGCCAGGGCAGCACTGGTATATGAAAAAACACCAATTTTATCCTGAAAAACATAACCACCAACCCCCATTTTGCCTTTGTATAATTTTGCATGAAGACTTGCTCCCATTGTTTTTGGGGAGCCCGTAAAACCTGTCCATTGATTGCGGTATGACATGCGGAAATCGATATCCTCTCGGGTGCCTGCAACGGCGGGGTTCATCATAAAAAAGTTGCTTCGGTACTGCGTCCAAAAAGGATACTGTTGCGCTTGCGCAAGGGTAGAAATACAAAGTAAAAGTATAAATCTAAAATGTTTCAAAAGCCGCTAAAGATAGCAAATACATTTTTAAGGTGGAATTATCTCCATATAATTATAAAATTCTAAATTAAATATTTTGATTTTCGGATTATTCGGATTATTATTGCCATCAAATTTGTCAGACTAAATTTAGACATGAAAAGATATTTGTTAGGTTTTATATTTTCAGCTTGTGCTTTTTTTGCGTTCTCGCAAGGCGGAGTTATCATCATTGAAGGCAATTACCAAGGGAAGAACTTATATGTGCAGAATCCGTTTGCAAGCGGTGGCGTAGGTTTTTGTGTTACTGAAGTTTATGTTAATGGTAACTTAACAACAGACGAAACACAATCGAGCGCGTTTGAAATTGATTTTAAACCACACAAATTGACTATTGGCGATAAAGTTGAAATTAAAATAAAACATAAAGAAGATTGCCGCCCTAAAGTACTTAACCCTGAAGTTTTAAAACCAAAGAGCACGTACGAAGTTACTGCTATGAGTGTTTCTGCCGACGGAACCCTTAAATGGAGCACTAAAGGAGAAAGCGGAAAATTACCTTTTGTTATTGAGCAGTTCCGTTGGAACAAATGGGTGAAAGTTGGTGAGGTTGATGGAAAAGGAACCGCTACTAATAATGATTATGACTATAAAGTAACACCACACTCGGGCAAAAACCAATTCCGTTTAAAACAGACTGATTATAGCGGTCAGCCTCGTTTATCAAAAGCGGTTGATTTCTCTAGCCAAAGTTGCGATGTAATTTTTACGCCTCAAAAAGTAACCAAAGATGTTAATTTTAGCTGTAGCGATAAGCCTGCTGAAACTATGTACGAAATATACGACCAATACGGAAATATTGTAAAACGTGGTTATGGCAATAAAATAGATTGCAGCAACCTACCAAAAGGGGGTTACTTTTTAAACTACGACAATAAAATGGGCGAATTTGTAAAGAAATAAGCCTTATACCGATTTCTTTCTCATTTCTGTCACAAAACCAAAAAATTAAATTTTACTAATTGCGTTAATTTATACCATAAAAGTGGTACTTTTGTAGTGAACTTTAGAATTAGTCTAAATAAAAATGATTACAGTATCGAACGCAGCTAAGGAACACGCTGCACAGTTAATAAAAGAAGAAAACAAGCCTGAAGGCACTTTTATACGCGTTGGCGTTGATGGAGGTGGCTGCTCGGGACTTATGTATAACCTTGTATTTGATAACGAAATGAAGCAGGGCGATCAGGTTTTTGAGGATAATGGTGTAAAAGTGGTAGTAGACCGCAAGAGTTTTTTATATTTAGTAGGAACTGAATTAGATTACTCGGGTGGGTTGAACGGAAAAGGATTTGTATTTAAAAACCCCAATGCTTCTCGTACCTGTGGGTGCGGAGAAAGCTTTTCGGTATAGCATATATAGAAATGGCTAACGAAATTTTAGAAGAACATATAAGCAACGACTATAAGTATGGCTTTGTTACCGATATTGAGTCAGATTCGGCTCCTGTTGGTTTAAATGAAGACATTATTAAGTTCATCTCTCATAAAAAGAATGAGCCTGAGTGGATGCTTGAATTTCGTTTAAAAGCCTACCGTTATTGGTTAACACTTGAAGAGCCTACCTGGGCACATGTAAAGTACCCGAAACCCGATTTTAATAACATTATATACTACTCGGCACCTAAACAAAAAAAGACACTAAACAGTTTAGATGAGGTTGACCCGGAGCTTTTAAAAACCTTTGAAAAATTAGGTATATCGTTAGAAGAGCAAAAACGTTTGAGTGGTGTTGAAAGCAGAATTGCTGTTGATGCAGTGGTTGACAGCGTATCGGTTAAAACTACATTTAAAGAAACACTTGCCGAGAAAGGAATTATTTTTTGTTCGTTTAGCGAGGCTGTACAAGAGCATCCCGAACTGATAAAAAAATATATGGGCATGGTAGTGCCTTATACCGATAATTTTTATGGTGCTTTAAATAGTGCTGTGTTTACAGATGGGTCGTTTTGCTATATACCAAAAGGGGTACGTTGCCCGATGGAACTATCGACTTACTTTAGAATTAATGCAAGTGGTACCGGTCAGTTTGAAAGAACATTGATTGTTGCCGAAGCAGACTCTTACGTATCATACTTAGAAGGATGTACTGCACCGCAACGAGATGAAAATCAGTTGCACGCAGCTATTGTGGAAATCGTCGCACATAAAAATGCCGAAGTAAAATACAGCACGGTACAAAATTGGTACCCGGGTGATAAAAACGGAAAAGGCGGTATTTTTAATTTTGTTACTAAGCGCGGTATCTGCTTAGAAGACGATTCGAAAATATCGTGGACACAAGTAGAGACTGGTTCGGCTGTTACATGGAAATATCCTTCGGTTATATTGAAAGGAAATAATTCGGTAGGCGAATTTTATTCAGTTGCGGTTACCAACAACTATCAGCAAGCTGATACCGGAACGAAGATGATACACATTGGTAAAAATACCAAATCAACTATTATATCAAAAGGTATATCGGCGGGCTTTAGCAATAACAGCTACCGTGGTTTAGTGCGTATACAAAAAGGAGCAACAGGCGCGCGTAATTTTTCGCAATGCGATAGTTTGTTGATGGGTGATAAATGCGGAGCGCACACATTTCCTTATATAGAAATAAAAGATAAAACAGGTGTGGTGGAACATGAAGCTACAACATCGAAAATAGGCGAAGACCAATTATTTTATTGCAAGCAACGCGGCATTGAAACCGAAAAAGCAATTGGTTTAATTGTGAATGGTTACTGTAAAGATGTGCTGAATAAATTGCCGATGGAGTTTGCTGTTGAAGCGCAAAAACTTTTGGCTGTGAGCCTTGAAGGAAGCGTAGGTTAAGAAAGGTTAATAAAGTTAAACAAAGAGTAAAATTAAAAAATACATATAGATTTGCAGGTATATTAATCCCCTTATTAAATCTAAAAAAAACATGGAAAACACAAACGTACCAACAGAAAAAAAAGGAAACATTGAAGATTTAGTTGCTTGGCAAAAAGCAAAAGAATTAGCCGTTACTGCTTACAAATTAGTTGGAAGCATAAATTTAGACGCTATTATAAAAGATAAATTAATTCACTCGGCTTTAGAAGTGTCTTACAGCGTAGCACGTAGTTATGGTGTTAAGCAACGTGCACAATCGTTAGAGAATTTATACGAAGCACGCGAGTGTATTTTTGAATTTAAAACTGCCATGGCTATTGGAGTTGACTTAGGTTACATTACTCACGACCAAAGTGCAGAAGTACAACCTTTGGTAGATCATACCGATAAACTGGTTTCAGGATTAATACAGTACAAAGAAGATGCCCGCAAAGGCAAAGTTCGTCCGAAATCGAACAACTACCGTGGTGGTAATGGTAACAGCGATAGCGGAAATGTAGCTTCGGATAATTTTGGAAATACTATTGATTACGCAAGTTCACCCGTATCTAATTTTTAATTAATGCTAAGCATAAAAAATTTAAAAGCTGAAATTAACGGTAAAGAAATTCTGAAAGGAATAAACCTTGAAGTAAAAGCCGGTGAAGTGCATGCTATTATGGGCCCTAATGGCTCAGGTAAAAGCACTTTATCGGCTGTACTTGCCGGACGTGAAGATTATGAAGTAACAGGCGGCAGTATAACTTTTAACGGAAAAGATTTACTGGAGCTTGCTGCTGAAGACAGAGCACGCGAGGGAATATTTTTGGCGTTTCAGTATCCGGTAGAAATACCCGGAGTGAGCAACATAAATTTTTTACGCACGGCGGTTAACGAGATTAGAAAATACAAAGGCTTGCCCGATATGGAAGCCAAAGAATTTTTAGCCCTGATAAAAGAAAAACAAAAAGTTGTTGAGCTGGATGCTAAACTTACCGGACGCAGTGTGAACGAAGGTTTTAGCGGAGGAGAAAAAAAGAGAAACGAAATTTTTCAGATGGCGGTGCTTGAGCCCAAGCTTGCCATTTTAGATGAAACCGATAGCGGGCTTGATATTGATGCCCTGCGCATTGTTGCAAACGGCGTTAATAAATTAAAGAATAAAGACAATGCGACCATAGTAATTACTCACTACCAACGCTTACTGGATTATATTGTGCCTGATTTTGTACATATACTTTACAACGGAAAAATTGTAAAAAGCGGTGGTAAAGAACTGGCGCTTGAAATGGAAGAAAAAGGTTACGACGAAATAAAAAAACAATACGATACTGCCGCTGTATAGGGCGATGCCATGATTACTGATAAACTTACTGCCACTCACAATTTTTTAGAAGAATTAGCTAAACAAGCCGGAAAGGCAGGTTTTATGCCCGCCAGCGAAATTGGTTTGGCACTACAATATTTAGAAGAGAAGGGGATACCCAACAACAAGCACGAAGATTATAAGTACTGTAATATTGAAGCCATACTGCGTAAAGAATTTAAAACCATTGCAGGAAAAGAAATTACTTTAGCTGCCAACGATTTAAAAAAGAATTATTTTATAAAAGACGCTTACAACATTTATGTTGTAAACGGAAAATTGATTTCGGATACGTCTGAAACACCTCTCGAGATTTTAAAGAAAGATTTGACTATGCAGGTTGATGAGATAGAGATTTTATCTATTGATAAAACACCAACCGATATTTTAAAGAAACACTTAGCCCAATACGCGCAAACAAATAGCGATGCGCTTATTGCCGTGAATGTTGCTTATGCCGATAGAGGTGTTTTTTTACAGGTAACAAAAGCGGTTGAGAAGCCAATTGTTGTACATCATGTAAATTCATCGGAAGGAAATTTATTTTTTAATGTTAGGAATTTATTTGTGATTGAAAAAAATGCAGCAATTGAACTAACTGAAATTTATCATTCATCAAATCAAAAATATTTTACCAATAACCTTACTGAGATTTTTGTGGGCGAAGGTGCACATGTAAATCATACGGTTATACAAAATGCAGGTGTGGCAAGTTATTTAGTAAACACTACAAAAACACATCAGCACAAACAAAGTACGTATACTAACTCATGCTTTACATTTAGCGGAGCATTGGTGCGTAATAATTTAAACACAGCTATTGCGGCAGAATTTGCCGAGGCGCACTTGTTTGGCTTGTTTGTTACTAAAGGAAATCAGTTAGTGGATAACCACACGTTGGTTGACCACTTGAAACCTAATTGCCAAAGCAACGAATTGTATAAAGGCATTGTGGGCGGAAAATCTACAGCTGTGTTTAACGGACAAATTTTTGTAGAAAAAGACGCACAAAAAACAAATGCTTACCAAAGCAGTAAAAATATTTTAATTAGCGATGACGCAACCGTTAACGCTAAACCCGAACTGGAGATTTATGCCAACGATGTAAAATGCAGTCATGGTACATCGACCGGAAAGGTAGATGAAAACGCCTTATTTTATTTAAAAGCACGTGGCATTGGTGAAGAAAGTGCACGTAAACTTTTATTAAGAGCATTTGCGCATGAAGTTATAGATCAATTAAAAAATGAAACTATAAAAGAAAAAGTGGGAGAGCTATTTGAACAAGCCTTACAAGATTAAATTTCCCTCATGCAAAATACAATTCAACATACCGCTTTTGACGTTGAAAAAGTAAGAGCAGATTTTCCGATTTTAAAAGTACTGGTAAACAACAAACCGCTTATTTATTTTGACAATGGTGCTACGGCGCAAAAACCTAAACAGGTAATTGATGCTATTGCAAAATACTATTACGAAGAGAATAGCAATATACATAGAGGCGTACATACACTTAGTCAGAAGGCAACGATACATTACGAGCTTGCCCGCACAACCGTGCAAAAACATATTAACGCGGTTGATATAAACGAAATAATTTTTACACGCGGCACCACCGAAAGTGTAAACCTGGTGGCACATTGCTTTGGAAAATTATTTATTACGAAAGGTGATGAAATAATTGTCTCTGAAATGGAGCACCATTCGAACATTTTGCCCTGGCAAATTTTGTGTGAAGAGAAGGGTGCTGTGCTTAAAGTAATTCCGATAAGAGAAAATGGAGAGTTAGATTTAGAGGCATACAAAAAATTACTATCGGCCAAAACAAAACTGATTGCGGTTACACATGTATCAAACACCTTAGGCGTTGTTAATGATGTGAAAGAAATTATTGCCATTGCAAAGCAAAAAAATATACCTGTGTTTTTAGATGGTGCACAAGCTGTGCCACATATGGTAGTTGATGTACAAGACCTTGGTTGTGATTTTTATTGTTTTAGCGGCCATAAAATATACGCGCCAACAGGCATTGGTGTTTTGTATGCTAAAGCAAAATGGATAGAAAAATTTGAGCCTTACCAAACAGGCGGCGGAACGATTAAAACAGTATCGTTTGAGAAAACAGTTTATGCTGATGGTCCGCTAAAGTTTGAAGCAGGTACGCCAAATATTGAAGGTGCTATTGGTTTAGCTGTTGCACTAAACTATGTAAACGAAATTGGCTTAGATACTATAGCGGCATACGAAAATGAATTGATGCTATACGCTACGGAGAAATTAAAACAACTACCAAGTATAAGAATTTATGGAGATGTAAAACATAAGGCTGCG